>Ga0163161_10000026_pt1 | contig 199745 bp, 177 predicted proteins | sample S45metaG_FD_129847 | JGI IMG/M metagenome (GOLD analysis project Ga0163161, IMG submission 129847) | Switchgrass rhizosphere microbial communities from Kellogg Biological Station, Michigan, USA - S4-5 metaG | ecosystem: Host-associated > Plants > Roots > Rhizosphere > Soil | place: USA... | reverse complement strand
GATGCAAACTTATAAGCAGAGTTTTCGCTGTTATAAATAGAGAAACTCCTTATATCAATACTTATAAATTTGCATCTTGAATTTTAACCTTATTTATTTGTTTTTTATCATAGAATGCACAGCGGTGGCTAGAATTAAACCACAAAAAAAACGCTCATCTCTGAACGGTTTATATTATTAAAAGAATAACAAATTTATTAACGGTCTCTTTTATATTTTAGATCAGCATGCCTTTTTAAGATCAAACTGTAATTTTCATTAATATCAATAAGTGAATTTGTTTTTCTATTCTTAATTCCTTCATAATCTGAAAGTTCTGGATTATACTTTAGAAACTCTTCTACTTTATTTTCCCTTTCTTCAAGCATCTCACGATTAACATTTAATCTAACAATTATATTATCTAAAGAATCAAGTGGTAAAGTATTGATTTTTGATTCATCTAATGTATTTACCAAACTGTCATAATCTCTACATATTTTTTCAAAATCATCCAACTCATGTAACGCCATTGAGACATTAGAAGGTAATTCCTTTTTGTTGCATGAAACAAAAACAATAAGTATTATTAAAAATATCTTTTTCATTTTTATGTTTTAAATTAATAATGTTCAAAGTTAGCCGTAATTTTAATCACATATCTTACGGTTTTCCATAATCGAATTGATTTGCGCAGCTTTTCATGAAAACACTTCGGAGAACGCAGGATATCAATTAATGATTTTGAATTTCCCTGTTACTATATTTCCCTCAAAACTTGCTGTGTAATAAAGAGTTTTATTATCAATTTTATCAAATTTCACATTTATCTTATCACCAACTTTAAAAGCTAAATCGCTAGCTGTTAATTCGATTACTGTTGCATTGTACTCAAAATCATTTATCCATTCCAGTTTTGACTTAATATAATTTTTGCCGCCATCTGGAAACTCAGTATGTATATTGTCTTTAATAATTATGTAAGTTGAATTATCATCAATGTCAGAATATTTCAATTTACAATTCTTCAATGAGAAATAATTTACTTTTTCGGTAGGTTGTTTTTGTAAAATGTAGTAATAATCCATATTATATTCTTTTGATGATTTTAATATTGGATAAAGTTTTTCATCCCTAATCAGCCATTTTTTATTGGCGGGGAAATTATCATCGTTTTTTAGAATCAATATGTCTTTCTTAATAGTCCAGGTTCCAGAAGTTTCGTGTTTGTCACTTAATGTGTAACTCATTTCAAAAGTTCCATCGGATTTAAAATTAGCAGTTGATTGAAGCCAACTCGTCTGAAACTCATATATTCCCGGAACAATTGAGATGCTTTGTTTTTTTTCTTTTATAATTGTTTGATTCTCCTTTATTCCAACAGTATAAGCTGATAAAAGCAAAACTGAAGTAAAGTATATAAACGAGCGAGTAATAATTTTTAATTTAGTCATTTGTTATATTAAGTTATTGAATTCACCTTCGTTGGCAAATATTACCGTTAACGTTCTGGGATATAGCGAATTTGGGACTAAATTAAGACCATTCTTCGGATTTGCCACCCGAGCGACAGCGAACAGGCGAAGCAAATCATCCCAAATACAAAACCAACTTTCCATTAAGTCTATTGCCCAAATCCATTGTAGTAGCTGTTGTGTGCTGGTTTTTTTTATTGATTATATTTTGAAACAACATATTCTCTAAGTTTTTTATTAAACCTCGGATCTGTTCCAAAACTATAATTTTTAGGCAAACCAAATTGGATTTTAAAATCAATGGTTGGATAAGTATATACTCTATCACAACCAAATGAAGAGAATACATTCCAAAACCAGAGATTATAAATTTTTCTTCCATTTAGAGTGATTACTATTGGTAATCCCGATAAAGGAATTTTCAAATCTGTAAATTTATGTTTCCCTTTTTCTGTTAAAATGATCTGTTGATTCTTCCAATTAAAATTCTTGATATCTTCCTCATTTAATATTGGGGCTGACTCTAACTGGGCTGTTTGCAAGTCAAAACAATATTTACAATCAGAATTTAAGTTTTTATATTTTTTTACAAAGAAAAATTCAATTCCGGATTTTTGTGCGTATAGATTAGATACGATGAAAAGTAAAAGCACAAAAAATAGATTTCGTTTCATTGTTAGCAAGGTTTTTAAAATTGGCTATAACGTTCTGGTACTACAGCGGGTTTGGGACTAAATTAAGCCCATTATTCGGATTTGCCAAATCATCCCAAATACAAAACCAACTTTCCATTAAGCCAAATGCCCAAATCCGTTGTAGTGGCTGTTAGCAGTAGTGCATTTTAATACTAATTATTCCTTTTCATACATTTTCGTGATACTCTCAAATTTTTCTAAATTAAATCTATATTTGGAAGTTGTTTCAGGATTTAATTGCTCAAGCATAAATTCTTTCACTTTTATTTGATTAGTTAAACATGCACCGTTACTACATTCAACTTCAGAATTATCATTTTTATGATTGTATAATATTTCTCTAATTCGCGTATTGTTTCGGCTATTTAACCCTTTAAATGCAATACAACGTATAATTGGATATTCATTGTCAGTCAAGTAAATTAAATCTTCGTCTGTAGCAATCTTTAATAGATTCTGATAGTTATTACTTTGGTCAACTTCATCCAATAATACCGATATTTTATTTCCTTGAAAATAGCTTGCGATAATTTTTTCAGTTTTTAATAATTCAACTAATTTCATAACTTCTGTATTTGGTTTATTGCAATTAGCAAAAAACAATATTGAAATAAAAATCAAAATTTTTCTCATTTTCAATCTATTTATTTGAATTTTTATTTGTTATTTTTTTGGGTTTTTCTCGATTCTGCGGGTGCATTACTGCTAACTTGTATATATGTCTGACGACATCAGACATAGCACTCCTAAATTGGGTCGCTATGTCTGACAAATTTCAGTGTTTATTTATTTTCAAATATATAATAATAAACTTATAAATGATCCTAAGGGCTTTTAATTTATTGAATACCCCGCTCTCCAAAGTGTTCTTCTTTACGCTGTTATAATCTTAGAATCAGTCTTTTTTTGTATATACAATTTCACCTTTTCTAACCGTATATTTTACATCCGCCAAAGTTCTGATGTCTAGTTCCGGATTTCCATTAAAAACCACCATATCTGCAGTCATGCCAACAGCAAGTCTGCCATATTGCTTTGAAAAACCATATTTTTCTGAAGGTGTTGTAGTAAGCATTGCCAGAATCTGTCGGAAATTAAGTCGTGCCTTTTGCAAATAAACATACTCATCTGTTGGGTCAAAATCATCCATGAAACCAATATCAGTTCCAAATAAAAGTTTTCCTCCTGCTTCATTAAAATCTTTTACTTGCCCAATAGCGATAGAAACAAAATCTTCAATTTGTTGCGGCGATTGATTATTGTTAGCTAAACTCCACTTCCAAAGTTTTAAGGTTGGAATTAGATATAAATTCTTTTTAACCATTTGTCGAATCATTTGACTATCCCAAGCCAGTCCGCCGTCAGGAGTGGTATGTGCCAGTATATCGATACCGGATTCTAATGAAACTAAAATCCCGTCATTTACAGAAGGATGTGCAAAAACGAGTTTGCCTTTTTTGTGGGCAGTATTGATAACAGCTTTCGCTATTTCTACAGGCATCATCTTTTCGGCTTTTCCGGGTCCCATAGGAGATCCGGAAAATATTTTTATTCCATCTAAACCCGCAGCAATATTTTGGTTTACGATTTTTACAGCGACATCTACAGAAGTCAGTTCCGGCAATTTTATATTCATTGCTTTCACATAGAAAGGAGTGCCATCCTCTGCTGTAAGCGGAAGACCGGTAGTCAGAATGAGAGGACCTGAGATGGAACCGTTGTTAATTCGTTGTCTTATATTATTTGTGTTATCTGGAAACGAACCTATATCAAAGGCATAGGTAAATCCATATTTGATTAAAAATTGTTCAAGATAATTGGATAATTCACTATTACTTAAACTTGGCGCATTGGCAATTTTTGGATCGGTAAAATGAACGTGACTATTCCAGAATCCCGCTGTAATTGTTAAATCCTTGCAGTCAATTAGTTTGGCGTTCTCTGGTAGTTTTACCTCGTTCTTTTTACCAACTGCAATTATTTTATCATTCTCAATAACTACGATTCCTTCAAGAATCGCCGGATCGGTTGGTGAAACATATATAGTGGCATTGATGAACGCCAAAGCATTTTTAGTTTGTTTGGTTTCTTGCCCATTAACAACAGAACAGTGTAAACTCAGGACAATAAAAAATGTCAGGAAAGTGCGAACGATATTATTCATATGTAGTGAATTAGTTATTAATGAAATGTAAATAATCAGTATCAAAGACTGCAAATTTTGCTGAGTGTTACAATTTAATACCTCAATTAAATTTTTTTTTGTTTATATTGCCTCTGACTTTAAAACTAATTTTCTTAGAATATTTTTCCTGAATGTAAAAAAAATCTAAGGCAATAAATAAGAACTAACAGTAAAAAGTCGGGAGACTACTATCAGATTTATAGTTTCTACAGAACAAAGATTTACTACCATATAAGAATGGGCATGAAATTTATAGCAGAAAATTTAATATAATAAAAAATTATGAAATCAAATATTATACTAATTGTTGTGATCTTAGCGCTAGCTTTTGCATGCAACAAAAAGGAAGAGGCGAAAGTTAATATTACATCTGAAAACTCTGGAACTTTTTTTAAGAAAAAATTATCTAATCAAAAATTAATGGATAGTTTAGAGAATCGTGCCCTGTTTAACGGTGATACGCTAGCATATAATGAATTAAAAGGGATTTATTATATAGGTGGACAAAAAGTTACAGGATTGCTTTATTATTCTTTGATTATGTCTAATAAATATAATTATAAAAGAGCTTCCTATGATGTGTATGATATTCTTACACACGATAAAAAAGTTTTGGATGATAAAACAAAAAAAATGGCAAATGATTACTTTAAAAAAAGCAGGTGAAATTGCAATGCTTTTATCACATACGTTTCGTTGCGCATATCTGAGCGATTGAGTAACCTTTAAATAGCTATCTCATTTCAATAACATTCTTTCCGTAATAATTTTATTTGAGGAAGTTTCAATTCCCGTAACTTCGGCATACTTTACGTTTGGTAACCAAAAAGAACCTCCTTCAATACGTACAAATATTTTTTCTACTTGTATTCTTTTTTGATTTACACTTACAAAGACATGATACTTTTGATCTGAATCTATCTTTTTCAAGGTGAAGGGTAGTTTTTTATACGATACAAATTGAAGCTCAAACTCTTCATTATTTACCGTTTTACTTTCTATTCCGTATGCAAATTTGCGTTGCATATAATTAAAATCTTTTTTTTCTCCTTTCTCGGCATATCGAATCCAATACGCTTTTATAGGATTGCTTTTGTCTATTTTTCCATTTTCCTGATAGTTTATGGCATAAATAGCCGTGTTTACATTTGGATCCCGTTGAATGTAAAATAGCATATTATCTATATTTTTAGGCGTTGGGAAATTCAATGGCGATGGATTTTTGGATTGTGCCAATAGATTTCCAGAAAGTATATTTACTAAGATCGTTGTAACGATTAGTGATTTTGTGATTTTTTTAAATGGTAATTTATTCATGATGAAATTTTTATGCTTTAATTTGAAATCTTTGGGTTTAATTATTTTTAACACATAGAATCATAGATATTGTAAACTTATAACAGGCGTTTCACTGATATTAACAAACATAGCTATGTGTAAAGAAACTAGTTTTTTTTGTTTTCTTCTTTTACATATAAAATCTATCTCGTCCCGAAGTTTGGGGATCGGGCAAAGTCATTAAGTTAAGCTTTTAGTAAATAAAATTATTGCAAATCAAATCTGTTTTTATCTGCGTCAAAATTAGACGCTGATTTTACTGATTCGCTAAAGCGAAAACGCTGATGAAAACGGATTTTCTAATTACTTTCTTGATTGAACCGTTAAATAATTTATCGCAAATCAAATCCGTTTTTATCCGCGTTTTTACGAAGTAAATCTGTTTTATCCGCGTCAAAATTACACACTGATTCTACGGATTCGCTAAAGCGAAAACGCTGATAAAAACGGATTTTTCTAATTACTTTCAATTACATTCTGTCTATCCTTTGCCTTAAAAACCCAATATTTAATCAGAGGATAATTAAAACCATACGAAACAAAACTATCTGTGATTAATCTTCCGATTCTATAATCGATTTGAAATACTTTTTGCAAAATAAGCGTACCAAATGATTTTAAGGAAATGCTTCCCAATACAACCAACGCAAATTTAAAAAGCTGACTATTGATGGGACTGCTATAACCAGATTGATTTTTAAATACCCAAAATCTATTGATGCTGAAATTGACAATTGCGCCAACGACTCCGGAGATTAGAATAGAAAAGGCAAAATGCAATTTAAATACTTCTGTTAATAAAATCATTACCCCATAATCTGTAATGCCACCTAAAAATGCCGCGACTTGTGCTTGTAGAAAAGTAAAAACGGCTTTTTTCCTAAACATATCAGTTTTGGTTTTTATCTTTTAAATCGCCCAGCTTTAAAAGCTTTAAACTATCTATAGTATTAATTATAAATAAAATAACGGTGATTAAGCTAGCCAAATAGGTAATAGATTCCTGAAATAAAACTTCTATAATTAAAATTAAAGCAATAATAAATCTAAGTTCTGTTGGACCAACAAAGCCGGAATCTATACTGTATTCATTTGTAATTTTGTAGCGTAACTGGCTGATGATAATAGACCAGCCATACAATGCGACAAAAGCAAAGGCTACTATTTGTGTTCCATTCTTAGCATAAATGTAGTAGCCAAAGCCTATAAGTACAATACCAATCCAATCGGCAATAATATCGAGTGCAAAACCATACCAACGGCGTGGAATATTTCTATAATAAGCCAATCTCCCGTCTAAAGAATCACCTAACCAATTTATAACCAAACCAATAATACCCAAAAGTAAATACCAATTTGCTGAATAAGTGCCTAAAACAAAAGCTAAAAAAACTAATCCTGAACCAAGTGTACCAATTAAAGTGAGTACGTTTGGCGAAATGAATTTAGGCACCTTTGGCAACAAAAATACAATCGTTGACTGTTCTGCTCTTTTTAAAATATTAGTTCGTTTACGGTCAGAAAATGTTCTTTGTACAATGGCCCTATAACCTTCAACCTGTGTTCCCTTCTCCATTAATAGCGCAATATTTGTAAGCCTGATGCTATAGCCAGTTCTACTTTTATAATTTTAAATTTTATTTTTCTTTGCGTATTTTTAAAAAAATCGGTGGTTCTTTTTAGCTTACCTGATCTAACCAGATAACTAAATGCAATAATAATCAGCATATTACTTAACAATACCCGCAAAACGTTGATAGAAAACCGTTGGGCTGTTCTCATTTTTAGGAGCATATTTCCCTGCTATAATCGGAATATAAATAACTCTCCTTCTACTCTCTTCGCCGCGGATAGATGATTCTGCAACTCTATGCCACAAACGGCCATCGTGAATGGTTAAATCTCCAGCTTCCGGAGTGATAGAAACTTCCTGTGGATCAGGTTTATTATCTAAAAAGTATTTTTTACGAAAAAGCATTTGATAAACACTTTGTTTGTGAGTACCCGGGATAATTTTAAGGCCTCCGTTTTCAGGTTTTAAAGTGCTTAAGTGAATACCCACATTGAGCATCGGGTTTAATTTTGCACCATAAAAAATATCTCTCAAACCATCTGTATGCCACCCCATTTTAGTAAACTTACTTTCTGGTCCGTTGATATAATGATTAAAAACCATTCCGTCTTTTTCTTCAGTGCCCAATCTTGCGCCATCGCCTGCCAATGGTAATAGACTATTAAATCTTGGATCAAGTAAAAGGCCGCTTAAGGTTTGATGATGTTGATTGATAAAAGCAAAACGCTGTACAATAGGAGAACCATCTAAATCTTTTCCGTATTTAATTGGAACGCCGTTTACTTTTTGAAGATCGTTGTCAATCCATTTTTGCTCTACTTGTTTTGAGGCATCAATGATTGATGAAACAGTTTCTGGATTTATAAATTTTTTGAAATGGATAAAGCCATATTCGTTAAAAAAGTTGATTTGCTCAGCAGTTAATTGCTCAGTAAGGGTAAAGGTTTTATAAGAAGATACCATGATAAATATATTTAATAAATGAAATAATAGTGTTTGTAATTTTATCTAAGAGATTAGCAACAGCAACAACAGCAACACATTCGCATGTTTGCGTGCATTCTGCTCTCAGATAAATTAAACACATTTCTTTTATTAGACATACTCTATAGAATTAGTAGATATTTATACAAATATATTATAATTTCTCTTTTGCAAAAGATTTTTCTTTATTTTTTTTTGAAAAAATTAAATTTTATAAATTCCAGCAGCAGTTTTTTCGATAAATGCCTTTGGTAGTATACGGTTGGCATAAACCGAAACGATATTTGTAAAGCCTGGAATAACTTCTGATTTTTTGTTGAACATGGCTTTTACCGCAATTTTTGCAACTTCATCAGGCTGCATATTGAACTTTTCGGCCATTTTGCTAAAAGCGTTTAAACCAGCTCTTTCAGCAAAACCAGTATCAACGGGTCCTGGACTAAAACAGGTTACCGAAATTGAAGTTTGGGCAAGTTCGAAACGCAAGGCGCGGGTAAATGATAAAACAAAAGCCTTTGTAGCCGAATAAACAGCCAGCGTAGGTACAGCCTGGTAGGCAGCAGTACTTGATATATTTAAAATGTAGGCTTGTTTTTCTTGTGAAAGTATGGGTATTAATAAATGTGAAAGTTCTACAACTACATTCATGTTAAGTTGCATCATGCCAAGCTGATCAGTTAGAGAAGACTGACTAAAATTGCCCCACACACCATAACCAGCATTGTTAACTAAAAAACCAACCGGATAGTTATTCATTTTTATCCAATCGGTTACTTTTTGCGCTGCACCATTTGTCGAAAGATCAATCGATAAAACAGAAGCTTTGATGCCGTATTTAGCTTGAAGATCATCAGATAATGTTTTTAATTCCTCGTCACTTCTTGCAACAAGCAATAACGGATAACCCTGTCTAGCCAATTCATAAGCAATAGATTTTCCAATGCCTTTGCTGGCGCCAGTTATTAAGGCATACGGTTTAGTTTTTTCGCTCATTTTAGTATTTTAATCATCAAATATAAAGATTAATTGTAAACCGTTGGGTTTGCAACGTGTATTATGGCTACCCTCTGCTTCCCTATCCTCTGCGACTTATTGCACTCCGCATCATTATAGGCAGGCAGGTTAGTTATTCTCCTAAGCTAGTTATCGAACCCTAATTACTTATTTTATAATGCCCTATCAATCCCCAACAGGACATCCAAACCAAAGCACTAAAGACATCTAAAGAGGTACTACTTGTAGTAAGCTAACCTCTTTAAATCCTCCATAAAATGGTGCAAAATCTGTCCTTTAGGAGTCACAAAAAAAAATCCCATTTCTTACGAAATGGGATTTTTTTTGAATCTTTCTTTGTACTTAACTTGGGTTATAGTCAACTTACCTTCTTTTTACCAATAAAATCTCTCATAATTCAGAAGTAATAAATTAATAGTATATCATCTTTTAATAGACTTCTCTTTGATATTCTTTGAAATAGTCTGCAATAGCAAAACTCCATCTTTCATCTAAAATATATGTAATATCTCCTTTAGCGTCACTTATCTCTTTTTTCGAAAAGTCCATTAATTCTTTATAATTAAAATCTTTTGGGACATTTTGATTATATAGTTCTTCAACCATTTCTTTAAAAAGCAACTCATTGCTCATTGTCTTCTCAAGATTAAAGAACGCCTCGTCAAAGAAAAGTTCCATTTTCATTTGTAATCGGTTGAAATAATATTCATGATATAACCAAATGGCAGATTGAAGAACAGGAAAGTCATTAGCGCTTTCCATTACTATTTTTAACTGACTTATAAAAGAGGTATATTTAATAAAGCCCCAAACACCTTGCGCCAAAATAGATTTATTTTCTGATATAATAATTTCACTTAATTTTTCGAATGATTTTAAACTTTCAATAACATGCGAAATATCGTAATTACCATAGCTAACGTAATCCAGCATTCCTAAAAAAACGTCAATATCATCATCATTTTTTAAGAATCTGTTTAAACTAATGTAATCATTAAAAATTCGTAAACTATCTTCATTTGTTTCTCCGTTATATTCCATCTTATTAAAAGCAAACTCCCTAGTATATTCCGCTAATTTATAAGGATAGTGCTCTTCATAATATATCTTTACAGCTTCATCAGACATTATTTTAATTATCTCTTGTGTTAAATGATTATTGAACTTTCTGGGCATAAATCCAGCAAATACAGCTAGTAATAAAAGGTTGTAATATCCTATTAACTCATCAGTCCAAAATCGTTGGTCAAGTTCAAGTCCATAATAGCCCCTTTCTCTATGATGCCCAAGTAAGGAATGTAAGTCATTGTTTCTATTTTCTGAAATTAAATGATTTATCAAATCGAGTCCTTGCGACGGCATCTTTTTTTTATAAAATTCAGCCCTTAAAGAATGGTAATTTCTGTCTTTGTTTTCCATAAATACTTAATTTTAGATGATGGCCTTAAGCAAATCCAATGGTTTTGTAAAGCCCCTTTTGGGTTTACAAACAGATACATGACTTGTCTCTTCTAAAACATCCGGAGTTATATCATTTAGATATTGGAAATTTCTAACTACATTGTCTCCCATAGCATACACAACTAATTTTGCTTTAGTACAATCACCTTTGTTCTGGTTTTGAAGTTCTTGAGTTGTTTCTCTTATACTATGTATAATACCTTCCTCAGTATGATCTAAATCATTAAGAATTGGATATCTGAGTTTAGCAAAAATCCCAAGTAAGCCAGTTAAGCCCGGTAAAGCCTGCATTGCCAAATGGACAATACTTGCCCCGTGATGGGCAGGCGCAAACAATGCCAAAGAAACTTTATCAGCCCACGACCTATTCTCATTTATAGCAAATATTAAAGCCTGCCTTGTTAAGATAGCACCTAGAGAATGAGCAACTAAAATAATTTTACTGTAATTCCTTTCAGGTAAGCCTTGTTCAATGGGTAAAATATGATTCGCTAGTGGATTTTCTAGAAGATTTAAAAATTTAAAAAGTTGCGCGGAGTGATCACCTGCTTGACCTTTGAAAGTATCATAACCATAAAAAATAATATCAGAGTTTGCAAACTCTGATTCTGATGTGATATAATTTGGGAAATTATTCCATGTTCCAATAGAAGTACCTCCAAAACCATGAACAAACACAATTAGATTATTAGGTTCACTATAACTGAAAAAACCTTGCGAATTTAGCCCGTGTTGTTTGATTCCAATATTAATAGTATGATTTGACATTTTCGAATTTTAAAGTTATAAATAAAAGCTAATAATTTTCAGGTCATTTTAAGTACACTATCTGGCTTGGACTATATAAAAGTAATGATAAATTACAAAAATGACACAAGTATAAATACCTGCTTTTTTACTTAAAAAAATGCTTATTTACTATTGTAAATCTTAGTACAAAATCTAAATCAGTCTTTTAAGTATATTAACTATGTGATTCAAATTTAAACTGGATAAGATAAATTTAAATGATATTACAAATAATCCCCAACAGTATATCCAAACCAAATTGTTGGTGTCATTCAAAGACAAGTCTTACATATAATAAGCCAATCTCATTAAATCTTCCATGAAATGGTGTCTTATTTGCCCTTTACGGGGCACAAAACTAAAATCCCATTTCTTACTAAATGCTTTTTTTATGCCTTTTTCTGTTTGCATATCCAAAATTTTATATCTAAATTACTAGAATGAAAACAGATGCAGATGTAATAATTGTTGGTGGCGGACTTGCCGGATTGGCAGCCGCTATACATCTATCTCAAAAAGGATTAAAAGTAAGCCTAATCGAGAAATCAGACTATCCCAAGCATAAAGTCTGCGGGGAGTATATTTCTAATGAGATTCTCCCCTATTTGTTATCACTTGGTGTAGATGTTTCAGAACTGCATCCCACCAATATCTCTAAGTTTGAATTTACATCAAGCAATGGAAAAGCTGTAACGGCAAAACTTCCCTTAGGAGGCTTTGGCATTAGTCGATATGCGCTTGACAATTTTTTATACCAAAAAGCATTAGCCAACAATTGTATCATTATTAAAGAAAATGTTATTGATGTTTCTTTTAGCAACGAAATTTTTACAATTACGACTCTAAATCAAATTTTATTGGCTAAAATAGTATTGGGTGCTTTTGGCAAACGGTCTAACATCGATCAGGTTTTAGCCCGGAATTTTATCACCAAAAAATCACCTTGGCTGGCTGTTAAGGCTCATTATTCAGGTAATATAGATAATGATCTCGTATCTTTACATAACTTCAAAGGTGGTTATTGTGGGGTTTCTAAAGTCGAGAATAACATTATAAATATTTGTTATCTGGCCGATTATGCCACCTTTAAACAATATAAAAACATCGAGGACTATCAGCAAAATATTCTCTATAAAAACAAACACTTAAAATCTGTTTTTGAAAATAGTAAACTTCTTTTTGATAAACCCATAACCATAAGCCAGATATCTTTTGATAAAAAACAACCTGTAGAAAACCATTTATTAATGATTGGTGATACAGCCGGACTTATTCATCCGCTTTGTGGCAACGGAATGGCGATGGCGATACACAGCGCAAAAATAGCTTCAGAATTAATAGTTGATTATTATTCAGGCAAAATAATCTCACGCGAATTATTAGAAAAAACCTATACTAAGCAATGGTATAAACATTTTGGTAAAAGATTATTTATGGGCAGGATTCTGGCACAAATCTTAACCAATAAAACCATTACTAATGTACTCTTTGCAATCGTAGCATCATTTCCAGAGATAATGCCTGCAATAATTAAACAAACTCACGGCAAACCTATAGTAATTAATTAAATGGGAATAAGCACTAAATTTAGAACACTAGATACAGAAATAATGGATGATTTTTCTCTTCAGGGGAAAGAGCTCAAAGATGCATTAGACAAAATCGCCAGTATTAATCAATTATTAGGAGGTAACAAACTTACTCTTCACGGTATAAAAGCATTATTAAAGAAATCCAATACTCATAAAACAATAGTAGTTGCAGATATAGGTTGTGGCAATGGAGATATGTTGCGCATGTTGGCGAAATATGGCCAAAGGAACAATCTTAATTTTAAACTTATAGGTATAGATGCAAATGCCTTTACGATAAATTATGCTAAAAAACTCTCCGTTGGATATCCAAATATCGAATATATATGCGTGGATATTTTTAGCGATGAGTTTACTGCTATTAAATATGATATTGTTTTATGTACTCTTACCCTGCACCATTTTACCAATGAGGAAATATTAAATATAATCACTACCTTTAATAACAATGCCGAAGTTGGTATTATTATTAACGATTTGCATCGCAGTAAATTAGCTTATCGGCTTTTTAAAATGATTGGTATTATTTTTAATCTAAATAAAATGTCACGCCAGGATGGACTTGTATCTATTTTGAGAGGATTTAAGAAAAACGAATTAGAAATCTTTTCAAATAAAGTAAATTTTAAAAACTATACCATAAACTGGAAATGGGCATTCCGTTATCAGTGGATAATCGCTAAAACATGAGTGTAAAAATTATAACTGTTGCCAAGCAACTACCAAAATATTCGCGTACAACGGCCGAGATACTCCCAATGTTGAAAGGATGGCTGCACGGACAAGACGAACGCTTTATCAAAAAAGTAAAAAAAATATTCGAAGGTGCAGCGGTAGACAAACGCTACTCTATCATGGATCCTGCCGAAGTCTTTACCGCAACCTCTTTTGAAGATAAAAATGATATTTATAGTCGGGAAGTAATCATTCTGGGCGAACAAGTATTAGAAAAAGCATTAACAAAAGCAAACTGGGACCCGCAAACGCTGGACTACATTATTACGGTAAGTTGTACAGGAATTATGATACCGTCATTAGACGCTTATCTTATCAATAAAATGAAATTAAGACAAGACATCGTACGTCTTCCTGTAACCGAAATGGGTTGTGCCGCAGGAATATCGGGTATTATATACGCTAAAAACTTTCTTAAGGCTAATCCCAAAAAACGTGCTGCAGTAATAGCAATTGAATCGCCTACAGCAACATTTCAGCTGAATGATTTTTCGATGCCAAACATTGTAAGCGCTGCTATTTTTGGCGATGGTGCTGCCTGTTGTCTTTTATCATCGTATGAAGAAGATAATGGCCCCGAAATACTGGACGAACAAATGTATCATTTTTATGATGCTGAACATATGATGGGGTTTAAACTCACCAATACAGGTTTACAAATGGTTTTGGATATTGAAGTTCCCGATACTATTTCCTCACATTTTGGAGATATTATTCATCCTTTTTTACAAAAAAATAATCTAGAGATTAACGATATTGATCATATGATTTTTCATCCCGGTGGAAAAAAAATAGTTACAACAGTAGAATCACTTTTCTCCGGATTAGGAAAAAACATTGACGATACTAAAGAAGTTCTCAAACAATATGGCAATATGTCGAGCGCTACCGTTTTGTATGTTTTAGAAAGAATTATGGACGGAAATCCAAAATCGGGAGAAAAAGGATTGATGCTTAGTTTTGGTCCGGGATTTTCGGCGCAACGGGTTTTGTTACAGTGGTAATTTCTAAATAAACAAAGGATGAAATTTACCGATATCATAACGAAGCTTCCTTACACTAAACCATTTTTATTTGTAGACGAATTATTGCATGCAGATGAAAATAGTGTTACCGGAACCTATACTTTTAATGAAGATCTTGATTTTTATAAAGGTCATTTTAAAGATAATCCAATAACTCCGGGTGTAATCCTAACCGAAACCATGGCACAGATTGGTCTGGTTTGCCTTGGTATTTATTTACTCGGAAACAATTATAATAAAGATACCGTAATCGCTTTTACATCGGCAGATATGCAATTTTTAAAACCCGTATATCCTAATGAAAAAGTAACGATAACTTCTCAAAAAATATTTTTTAGATTTGGTAAACTGAAGTGTGAGGTAATTATGAAAAACGAAGCCGGACAGGAAGTTTGTAAAGGTATTTTGGCCGGTATGATTAGTACAAAATTATGAACAAAAGAGTTGTAATAACAGGTTTAGGTGTGGTGGCTCCCAATGGAGTTGGACTTCCCGAATTTACTCATGCTATAAAAAACGGAGTCTCTGGAATTCGGCATGATACGCAGTTGCAGGAATTACAATTTTCTTGTCAGATCGCCGGTCAGCCACAAATATCAGACGAACTAAAATTGGAATACTTTACAGAACTTGAGCTAAGAGGTTTTAACAGCACCGGTATTTTATATGGTGTTATTGCAGGTATAGAAGCTTGGAAAAATGCCGGATTGCCAATAGAAAACAATGACGATCCCGATTGGGACAGCGGAACTATTTTTGGATCTGGTACATCCGGGATAGATAAATTTCGCGAAAGCATTTATAAAATAGATGAATTACAGGTCCGAAGACTTGGTAGTACTGTAGTAGCACAAACGATGAACAGTGGCGTAAGTGCTTATCTTGGCGGTAAATTAGGGTTCGGAAATCAGGTAACCACAAATTCATCAGCCTGCGCAACGGGTACAGAAGCTATTTTAATGGCTTACGACCGCATACAATCCGGACAAGCGAAACGTATATTAAGCGGAAGCACTGGCGATAGCGGACCTTATATCTGGGGCGGGTTTGATGCTTTACGTGTTTGCAGTTCTAACTATAATGATAATACAGAGCAGGGATCTCGCCCAATGAGTGCCTCTGCATCAGGATTCGTACCCGGTAGTGGTGCCGGAGCATTGGTTATAGAAGATTTAGAAACTGCTCTGGAAAGAGGTGCCACCATTTATGCCGAAATATTAGGCGGAAATGTAAACTCCGGCGGACAGCGCGGAAACGGAAGTATGACGGCGCCAAATAGTATTGCTGTCCAACGATGTATTACCAGTGCCATTTATAATTCCGGTATTTCAGCAAATGATATTGATGCTATAAACGGTCATCTTACGGCCACTACAAAAGATAGTCTTGAAATTGAAAATTGGACTAAAGCACTAGGAAGAAGTGGTACTGATTTTCCGTATATCAACTCCTTAAAAAGTATGACGGGACATTGCCTTAGTGCTGCCGGAAGTATAGAAAGCATTGCTTCGGTTTTACAGCTTCATGAAGGTTTTGTATTTGGCAACACTAATTGCGAAGATCTTCATCCGGAAATTAATGCGCTTATTGATCCATTAAAAGTTCCTTTAAAAACACTAAACATTAGCCCTTCTATAATTGCCAAAGCAAGTTTTGGTTTTGGCGATGTTAACGCCTGTATCATATTTAAAAAATTTCAAAAATAATCCCATGAACAAAGAAGAACTTATTGCTCAATTAAAAATAATTATAAAGCCATACACAACAAATACAGAAGCTTATGACAATCTTACAGAAAGTACAGATTTCATTAACGACCTTAATATCAATTCGGCTAATCTGGTAGATATTGTACTTGATATCGAAGAGACTTTTAATATCGTAATTGAAAATACTGATATGGAACGTATGCTTGATGTTAAAACCGCTGTAGAAATTATAGCAACTAAACTAGCCGCAAAATGATTGGTAATGATATCGTAGATATCATACAATCACGTCACGAAAGTAATTGGCAGCGTAAAGGTTTCATACAAAAACTCTTTACTGCTAACGAGCAATTAATGATCTCAAATGCACTAGATCCTGAAATCTCGGTCTGGTTGTTTTGGAGCATGAAAGAAGCGGCTTATAAAATTTACAATCGGCAAACGAGACAAAGAGAATATATTCCTAAAAAGTTAATTTGTTCTGTACTATCACAAGACAACAATTGTATGATTGGAAAAGTGAATTGCGCCCAAAATGTCTATTATACAAAAACAATCTTCTTAAAAGAAAGTATTCATACTATAGCAGTTAATTCTTTAGACGATTTAGAAAATGTAATTGAGATCGAAAACAAGGACATAATTAAAGACAATAATGGTATTCCGTACTTATGTAATTTCTTATCTAATACATTTCAGGATGTCTCTATTAGTCATCATGGCAGGTTTGAAAAGGTGGTCACCATTATAAAAAAAAGCTAAAAAAAAGATCCAATCCCTTTTAATATTCTAAATATCCCGTTTACTACTTATAACAAGCAACACGCAGCTACAGGTAACCTTTTAAAACGCATCAAAAAAAGTTTTGAAAGTTTGTAAGCTACTAGTAATTGTATTGCTTTTATTCCCTAAAAAAACTTAAGGCCTTTAAAAAACTTTATCTTTAACAAACTTTAAAAAGTTAAATATCTATGGTGAGAATATTTCTTATATTAGCTTAAATTATATTACAAATCCATCAAATTTTACTTCATTGATGTTTTTATATTACTGTATAAAAAAAGAAATTCCAACATAATGAGCATACAGCAACTTATATCACATTTTGATCAATATCTTCCTCTTAATGATATAGAAAAAGAAGAATTGTCTAGTAGGTTAATTGAGCGAAAAATTAAGAGAAGGCAATTTATTTTACAAGAAAACGATATCTGCAGACACTTTACTTTTGTTGTTTCCGGCTGTTTTAAAATGTACGGTGTAGATAAAAAAGGCAATGAACATAATTTGCATTTTGCTGCCGAAAATGACTGGATAGCCGACATTGGCAGTCTTCATAAAGAAAAACCAACTAAACTATATATTGAAGCGATTGAACCTTCGGTAATATTACAGCTTTCAAAAGGGGATTTATGGTATTTGTATACCAATTATCCAAAATTTGACAGAAATTTTCGTGTAATTATTGAAGATAAATATATTGAACTTCAAAACAGGCTGCTGGAAACATTTAGTGTAACAGCGCAAGAGCGATATGACTTTTTTTTAGAACAGTATCCAAATCTCTCTAACAGACTTCCTAATACTCAAATTGCTTCTTATCTTGGGATTACACCAGAATTTCTTAGTAAAATTAGAAACGAAAAAAGGAATAACTAAGCCAAACCCTTAATCTATATTAAGAGTATTTCTTAAGCTACATTATAGACACAGGCAGTTCCCTGATCGCATCTTTGTATTGTTAAAATTAATTACTAACAAACTAAATACAAAGAAGATGAATACAATATCTAAAAACACAAAAGTAGCCATTATTGGTTTAGGTAATATTGGTGAAGCAATCGCCGTAAATCTTACAAAAGGAAATCACCCCGTGATTGTCGCCGCAAGAGATTTTGAAAAAGCAAAAAGCCTTTCAGACAAATTAGGTAATCTTGCAGATGCCAAAGAAATAACAGATGCGATCAAAGAAGCAGATGTTGTGATTCCTGCCATTTATTTTGATAAAATAAAGGAGTTTCTACAGCTATATTCAAATGAACTTCAAGGCAAAGTTATTGTCGATGTATCAAATCCTATTGCACCTGATGGTAATGGTGGCTTCAAAAAAATTATAAATGAAAATGATTCTGCCGGAAAAATTCTCTCTGAATTAATTCCCTCTAATTCTAGAATTGTAAAAGCTTTTGGAACATTAGGAGCTGGTTCATTATTGAGCGAAGCATTTAGCGAACCAAACAGAAAGGTATTGTTTTATGCATCTGACAGTACAAACAGCAATAATATAATCGAAGAACTTATTGCAAGCAGTGGTTTTGAACCTTTTCATGTAGGAGGTGTTGACCAATCTATACGAATAGAAGTTTTTGGTGATTTACATGAATTTGGTAATTTGGGGAAACCGGTAACGCTTGATGAAGCAAAAAGCAAAATAGCTAAATCTTAAGTCATTAATAATTCTAAAAAAAATGCATAAAAAACTCCTTAAGAAATTAAGGAGTTTTTTTGTGGTCCTTGCAAACCTGTTTATGAACCATTTTATACGAGATTAAAACTTAATTTAATATAAAAACAGCTTTACTATCAAGGTCGAAAATAATGCAATTTATTTATCCATTCTTTCCATAAATATTGAGCCTTTTGCTGCAGGTGTTCTGATGCCATTTCAAATTCTGTTCGTGTATCAGATGCATTCGAACTATATGCTGTATAGAAACAGACATAAAAAGTACTGCGGTCCACTATTTTTTTTGATAAACCAAAAAATCCACTTTCTACATCTTTCCATTCTACAAGTTCGTACCTAATACCCAAGTCTTCAGATTTTAAATGGATGTAAAAAAAGGAATCGTATATTTCCTCCGTTTCGGTTCTTTTTGTTCTAAACTCAAAACCAATGTACATGTCTTTCTCTACCCATGCAGACGACGAAGGCATCTCATTGTTGGTTACTAAATTTAAAATCTGCTTTAAATATTTAGTATTTTCTTCTTTTGATTTTAAAGGATAATCAAAAAGTCGTGTAGGCTGAGTTTTATAAAGCGAAATAATTACTTCATCAAAGTTCTGTCCCGCATTTATAATATTCAAATTACTTTTAGCATCGTTAACTACATCGCGTATATAGTCTAACTCAGTGTTTGCAAATTTATCGGTAATTAGTTTAAAATACTTCTGGGCTTCATTTTTATCGTTTAAACCCAAATAGGCATGAGCCATGAAATAATAATTAAAACTCTCTGCTTTTTCACTTTGCATTTTTTGATAAACCGGATTGCTAAATAAATTACTTAGATGGCTTATACTTTGATTATGCAAACCCTTAGCCATTAAATAATTGAAGTATACAATAGCCGTATCCAGAACTATGCTTACAATTGTTTTATGTTCATCTCCGTTTTCTTCAAATTTCCGGATAGTTTGTTCATAAATCTGTTTTGCCTCTTCATATTTTTCTAATTGTCGGTAAGCACTTATAAGATAAAACATAACCTTATACCATTTTTCTGCTTCCAGTATATTTTTGTAATAATCAAAATTAGAAAGTACTTCAAGGCAGAATTTCTCCAGATTCAGCGCACTTTCATTTCTCCATGAAATTTCCATTCCATTATCTAAATTTTCCCAAAAAGGAGATATCTGATAACCCTGCCAATGTATGTCTGAAGCGAATTTACAATCATCATTAAGATAGCTTTTGTGCTGATACCAAGATACTTGTTTAATTACGATACCCAAATTATTGCAAAGCATTGCAAAAGTGTGTGATTCATTGTTAATTGGTAACCCCTTATTACTATTAAAGTAATCATCAAATGCGTGATAGCCGGCTAAACCATATTTTTTTGCCGTTTCATAATACATTTGTGCCGAAAAGTGATCGTTTTTATCCTGTGCTTCATTGCCTTTTTCCATATAGGTAGTTAGTATATGATAACACATTTCACCATTGGGATAAATTGGAAAATCGATACTTCGCAGATCGATATCTAAGTCTTCGGCAGTATCATAATATCTTTCAATAGCTAAATCTTTTACCTGCTCAACTATTTCATAATATTTGGTCAAATTATCGAAGCCTTTTTTTGCATTCTTATCATTAAAATAATAGTTGTTACTCAACATCCTCCAAGCAATGGCATTTGTAGGATTCCTTTCAGTTTCACTTATAATAATGGGCAGATATTTTGCCACAAATTCATCTCGGTTTTTGTATCCAAATTCTGTTGGTATATCAAACGCTGTGGGATAAAATAAATTAAACAAATTCCAATGCTTATTTAATTTCCCTTTATTAAATAGCTCCTCTATCTTTTCTGCATAGTCTTTACACTCAACGGGATCTGCCAGTTCAAAATGTTCAGATAATAATAGTTCAGCCTCATCAAATCTTTCTAGTTCCAGCAAAAGCAAACCACCTTCATAATTTCTGGGCATTATTTTTGGTGCATGTTTAAACGATTTAAGGTAATAATCGATCGCTTTGGTTTCCTCTCCTTTCTCTTGATAGAGATAAGCCAATCGGTAATAAACATCGCCCAAAGCCTGATCTTGTAAAGCATAATTATCTTTTATGCCGGCAACATCTGCTAGTTTATCTTGTAAGGTTTCAATAGCAAGATCATTTAACGATAGTTTTTCCAGATATATATAAATCAACCAATCATAAGCCTGAAGTCTGCCCGTTATATCATTACTTGTATTGAGTATAAGGCTACAATCATCTTGTATGGCAGATACATTGTTAAAAACAGGGTTGCTATTTATTCTTATACGCCATAATAATGCTTCAAGATGATTTGGCTCTTTGTTTAGTATAGTTTCAACTATTGTCAGGATATTTTCGCAGGTGTTCTTGTTTTCAAGACCTATCAACAAATCGTCTTCATTTGAAAAATCAAGGGTGTCGTATAGTTCTATGATGTGATTAAGTTCGTTTGAAAAATTACTCATTGATGTGCATTTTATAGGTAGACGAAATATAAAGAAATAAATAAAAAGGCAAAAACAAAATCTTAATTAATTTTAACAAGAAGTGGCTATTGATTGCGAGGGCTACTGTTGGCACTAAAACCGAAAATATAGTATTGAAAAAAGGCATTGAAAATCAACTATATGTTGACAATCAATGCCTGGTAATGAATGATGTAGTAAAAACTACTTATTTTTTGTTTTAAGAACTTTGTAACATACAAAAAGAATCCCCAGCCAAATAGGAATTAATTCTACGGATAACTTCATATTAGTGATCCACATGATGGATAAAATACCCAATAAAAACACCAAGCAGATGTAATTACTTACCGGATAAAATAAGGAAGCAAACTTCGTTTTTATGTTTTCCTTGTCTTTGGAACGTCTAAATCTTAGATGCGTATACGAAATCATAACCCAGTTAATAACTAAACAAGACACCACTAAAGACATTAAAATACTAAAAGCCTCTTTTGGAATTACTTTATTTATTATAATACAGATAGCTGCAAAACATGAAGAAATTAAAATAGCATTAATTGGTACCGATTGTTTGTTTAGCTTCATTAAAAATTTAGGAGCATTGCCTTGATCTGCTAAACCATACAACATACGTGAGTTGCTATATACACTGCTATTATATACGGATAAAGCCGCAGTTAATACAATCAAATTAAGCGCGTTAGCTATAAGGCGTGTAAAAAATATTTTATTGCCAAACAACTCAAATTCCATTCCGTTTAAATTTTGAAAAACCATTACAAACGGACTACTATCCGTCGTAATTTGTCGCCATGGTGACAAAGCAAATAAAATTACCAGCGCACCAACATAAAATATAAGGATTCTATAGATAACCTGATTTGTTGCTTTTGGAATGTTTTTTTCTGGATTTTCTGCCTCAGCAGCGGTAATCCCAATGAGTTCTAAACCGCCAAAAGAGAACATAATTAGCGCCATTGCTGCTAATAAACCTTGAAAACTACCATCAGTAGTTTTTTCGAAGATACCTTTTGGAAAGAAACCTCCATCGTTGTATAAATTATGAATTGTAGCATGTTCTCCTCCTGTACCACTTATAAGCAAGTAAGTACCAAAGAGGATCATTGCAATAATTGCGACAACTTTTATGATTGAAAACCAAAATTCAGTTTCTCCGTAAACTTTTACAGAAGCAAAATTCAAAGCATTAATAACCAGAAAGAAAAATAAACTGGATGCCCACAGCGGAATTCCAGGCCACCAAAACTGCACATAAACCCCAATGGCTGTAAGTTCAGCCATACTGACTAAAATATATAAAATCCAATAATTCCACCCTGATGCAAAACCTGCAAAAGAACCGCAATACTTATAGGCAAAGTGACTAAAGCTTCCTGATACAGGTTCTTCGACAACCATTTCGCCAAGTTGTCTCATAATAAAAAAAGCGATAATTCCGGCAACAGCATATCCTAAAATAACAGATGGACCTGCTAATACAGCCGCTGGACCAATACCAAGGAAAAGACCTGTTCCTATTGATCCGCCTAAGGCAATTAACTGAATGTGGCGGTTGGTCAGCCCACGTTTAAGCTGATTCTCTTGCGAGACTTCGTGTGTTTTTTTCACAAATTAGATTTTTAAATGAGTAAAATGTACTCACAAATGTATAAACAGCGAAGATAAGTTAAAAAAGGAATCGTACAAAGCATGCGTTATGCTAAAGGAAAATTTTATGCAGTTACAGAATCAATCTGATTCGTTTTCTTGATTTTCTCAACGCCCCTTTCTCTCATTAGTCCTACTGCATTGAGCATTTTTATTAAATGAATATAAGGCGTCGTCAGGTCAGAGTCCCGATCTGCGGCATAAGGAGACAATGCAAGCTCTATTATTAAACATAAAAAGAATTCAAATTCTTTGGGAGTTTTTTCATCAAATGCTTTTTGAAATACAATAAAAGGATTATCATATTCTTCCTTTGTTAGAGAAGTAAAATGAAATACGGTTTCAGAACACAAAGACTTTTTTACTTTCCATTTTTTGCTTTTCTGTTGCAGGCAGTAACAAACTTTGACAAAAGAAAAGATAACCGTATAAAAGACAAAAACATCAGAGGGGTTCTCCTCTTTGTAGACTTTTGTTTTATAGCTGTAACTTACCATTTCGGTTAAATTTTGTTTGTAATAATCAAGATCTGCAAAGGCAAAAAAGGCGTCGATTGCCTTAAATGGGTTTCCTGCCGAAAGCCCAGCCCAAAAGCTAGTTTCGAAGGATATTTTGTTCTTTTTCAAAATACAGAGATTTAAAATTCTCCAGCGAAATTCCATTCTTTGCAAAGGATAATCTATTCGGAAATACTGTATAATATTCTTACAAAATAGATATTTTACGATATATTTTTTTATCTTTGAAATTCAAGGATTTTAATCCAAATGGGGTTATCTTTGAGCCTCTAGAAAAATTGATATTCATTATGGAACAGAAAATACATCAGGGAAGAAACGTAAAACGCTTCAGAGAAATGTTGGGCATCAAACAAGAAGCATTGGCTTTTGATCTGGGAAATGACTGGAATCAAAAGAAAATTTCTGTGCTCGAACAAAAAGACATTATTGAAGATAATTTGCTAAAACAAATCTCAGATGCATTGAGAATTCCTGTTGAAGCTTTTCAGAATTTTGATGAAGAACAAGCTGTGAATATTATTGCTCATTCTTTTGACAACGGTGCAATTGGTTATCAAAAGAATGATACTTGTACATTTAATCCAATTGATAAAATTGTACAATTATATGATGAAAAAATTGCTTTGTATGAAAGGATGTTGAGAGAGAAAGATGAAATGATGGTTAGGCTTGAAAAATTAATTGGGAAATAATTATTTATAGAAGATATATTAATAAAAGAGACTTTTGAAGTCTCTTTTTATGTTTTAGAGCTAAATCCACATTTTCCTAAATTTTCTAAATTGATGAAGCCCTTAATTTCTGTACGTTTTAATAAAAAAAATTAAAATGCGCAAAATCATTGCGCACTATCTTAATAATTTTGGTCTAAAGTTTAAAAAACTCTTATAATTAAAAAACTCATGGAAAATTTAAATAAACTTTATGAACTGACACTAAAAATTAAATCAATTATCCACGCATCTGGGTTTAAGGAGAATGACGTACACAAAGCCTACTTCGAAAACCTATATTCTATCATAAATGGAAAAAATTATGAGTTATTATTTCTAATAATTTTTTCTTATTATTTCAACATATAAATACTGTTTTGACGTAAAATAAACAAAATATGTTGAAATGTTGGAAATTGGTATTTTTTAAATACTTAATAAAAAAAAATAAAATATGAATTTTAGCGGCTTACAATCAAAATTAAGACTAGCCTATCCTCCAGTTAGCAACTATGAATTTGTTCATCTTAAAAAAGAACAAATTGTTCAGGAGCACATTAAAGATTCCATGATATATATTATTTGCCAACGCCCAATGTTAGCATTTAAAAAACTAACTTTTAATGAAAACCAAGATACTATGTATTTTGAGATACATAAAAGAGGTATTTCAGAAATTTTAGAATGTGAAATTCCATTATATCAAAAAGCTATTGAAATGGATGAAAATAAAAAAGTAATTATTGAATTTGGAACACATGACCCTGTCACTAATACATCTTCCAAATTTGAAAACATACATGGCTTAACATTCTTTAATGAACAACAAGAATTTTTATTTTGGATTAGTCCTGACAAGTTTATTTATGAAGTTTTAAACAATAAATTAAAAGCTAAGATTGAAGGCGATATAAAACCTTTTATTAGTTTTAAAGTTCATTATGTAGGTAAAGCAACAGATCAAAAAATATGGAACAGATTAACTGGACATAACACTCTTCAAGATATTTTATCGATAGAAAAACCAATAATGCATGGAACATTACCAACCCATGAAATTTCTTTACTGCTTTTAAAGGTAGAAGAAGTAATTTCTATTACTTTTTTAGAGGATGATATAGATTCATTTGTAAAAAACGCATTAGAACCAAGTCTTCCATCAAAAAAAACAATTGCATTAGATGCAGAAAAAATGTTAATCAATTTACTTAATCCCGAGCATAATCACCCATCAAAAAGATTTGGAAATTATCCTGTAAGCAAAGATGGGCTTTATCCTGAAAACTACAATAATTACGGTTATCAGATTCAAGATTCTTTAATACTACAATATAAAGATTCCGAAATCCATGGGGATTTAGATGTAAATAAAGCAGATCTTATATTAATTAAAAATAACAAAAGCTGTGAAATTATAAAATTAGGACGAATTTAGTAAACAAATACGTTATTGAATCTTTAAAAACTATATAAACATTGATATGACATCCAAATTCAAAAATACTGATGAAAAGGAAAAAGAAGTTTACTTTTATCTTGGTTTACTATCCACTCTTTTTGCAAAAATGGAATCCAAATTACTAATTATAGTAGGAAAACATATTACTTCTGATTTTGTTCTAGCTAATACTCTTTTTGAAAGAAACACTTTAGCTTCTAATATTGAAATGCTTAGAAGCATAAATGATTTAAAAGATTTCGAAAATGAAACTGTAAAGCAGCTTATTCAGAAAATATCAAATATAAAAAAGATTAGAAACCTATTCATTCATGGTGTATGGAGTGATCCTATTGAACGCGAAAATGATATTTTTATCATTTGTCGTGAATCAAAACTTGATTATTCTGAAAAAAAGGAGAATGGAAATAGAATAAGTCGGCTATGGGGCTCAAATAAATCAACAGAATTTAGATTATCCTACATAAGAAAACAGGTAGATCATGTTGAAGAAATTCTATTAATTGAAGATTATCTAATCAAAAAATTCGAAGATTACGATTATTATAAAGATTTATAATTTATTAAAAAAGTAATTAAATATTTTTAATAAATTATTTAAACGCAAATTAAAACTATAAAATGAAGATAGGCCTAAATAATAATTTATCCATTAGTTGTAGTAAATGTGAGTCTGGGGAGTTACTTAGTTTCGCTATAAAAAGAAATAACTCTACATCTCTCCACGACATCAATAAGTGTCGATCATGTGATAATTCATTTACATATTTAGATGGAATTATACATACTTATTGTTCAGAACACCCTTTCTCTGCTTTGGATTTTGTTAGCAATATTATTGAATACAATACATGCGATATAACAATAGGAACTCCAAAAGTTATTGTACTTACACAAACTGTGCCTATATTTCACAAAGTTTTTTTATCAAAACAAGATAAATTTTATTTTTCTTCTCCAATTTATGATAACAATAAATCCAGTTTTACAATTTTATCCTCCGAAGTAATAAGAGAGTCTGGAGAAACCACAAATGAAGATTATTTTGGAAAATTTGGAGATGTAGTTAAAATAAGCTGGATGGTTTATGGTAGAACTAAAGAATTAAAAACAGAACCTTGGAAACAACTTTTAGTCCAATCTAAAGAAGAGTATATAAATGAAAAATATCTACTGTCATTTCTATCTGTTGCTATAGCTTTAGAATCTTATATTAATTCAAAAATAGTAGAAAACTTAAGTAGTAGAAAAATTGATGAAAAAAGTATTGATATTTTTCTAAAGGAATCTAATATGGTTGATAAGGCTTTTGTTTTATTTAAATCGTTATTAAGCATTGATCCCGTTGAAGTAGGAAATTTATCAAGAAGTAGTTTTACAAAAATAATTGAGAAAAGAAATAAAATTGCCCATGGGAAAATTGTAAATGTCGAAAAACATGAAGTTAAGGATGTCTTTAATGCAGTTATTACATTTATAATGTACATAGAAAACAGTTAATAAATATTAAATTTCAAAAATCAGTACACTTGATCGTTATTTATCGTAATGAAATAACCTCTTAAATACAATTCAAATGTATGGTTGAATTCTTAAAGCTTGATTAGTAAGAAACACACAAATATGAATCAATAATTTACATTAAAATTAATATTAAAACTATGCTTAAAAATATTCACTTTTTAGGAGAAAATATGGAAGCAATTGTAGCAATATGTGCTTTAATAGTCGCATATATAACTTATAATTCTTCAAAAAAACACAACTTTTTATCTGTTAAACCTATCGCATATATTTTACCAAAAGATTATGAAGATTCTGTTTGTATAATTTTGCAAAATAAAGGAACTGGTCCATTAATTACAAAATCTATAAAATTCATTAATGACGAAACCAAAGAAGAGAAAAAATATCTAATCGATTTTATTCCAAACTTAAAGAATAATGCGAAATGGAGCAATTTTAGCAAATCGCAGAAATATATATTATCTCCAAATGAAGATAAAATTTTACTAGAGTATACTTTACATGAGAAATCACAATCTTTTGAAGAAAATAAATTAATTATAAGAAATGCCCTAAAAGATATCCGAGTTGTAATTACATATTCTGGAGTTTATAATGAAAAGGAAGAAACCTTAGATTTTAAACTAAAATGGTATGGTAGACATTTCAAACAGTAAACGAAAACTCTTATCAACTTCGTGATCCCCAGCTCCACGAAGTGTTCTTTTTTACGCTGCGCAAATGTCTCTGACTTTGCCCCAGCTCCACGAAGTGTTCTTTTTTTAGGCTGCGCAAATGTCTCTGACTTTGCGCCATTTTAAATATATATAATTGAAAACAGAAACCTCATAAAGTCTCCGACTTCAAACTAATTTTCTTAAATGCTGTTTTACTGAATATAAAATAATCAAGGTAATATAAGAACTAAACGTCAAAATTCGAAGACTTTATCAGGTTTACAATTTCTAAGAAAAAAAACGCAAAGTCAGAGACATTTGCGTAGCTTTTCATGAGAACACTTCGGAGAGCAGAGTTTTAAATTAAGCCACTCTTCGGAGTGGTTTTTTTGATAAATTTTGTACTATTATACTATAACTTATTGCCATGAATCAATCAGATTTTTAAGTATTAAAAAAAAAGTTTTCATTAAAGAGCATAAAAAAAATCCCATTTCAAAATGGGATTTTTTTTATATCATTTTTTACAATTCTATATATCAAAATACAATTTGCATCTAAAGTAAAATTAACATCATTAATGGTTGTCAAATTCTCTGCGATTGTAAAAAGCGTCATCGTTACTATCATAGTTAGGATCATTTTCCGGATAGTAAGACTTCATAACTCTTCTTTCGTAGTCTCTGTCAAAATTATTTTGTGTGTTGTATCTGCTTGTATTTCTAAAGGTATCATATCCTATACTGTTTGCCATCACAATTTTGGTATCTTTATTTATGTTTACAGATCCAATTGGTATGATAATATGGCTGTCGCCTTCTTTATAGATAAACTCCTTTCCGTTGTCGTTTGCTATAACATCACGAACCTCATTGTGGTTGTCGTCTAGTAATCCTTTGTCTAATTTAACATCCAGATAAACCACGCGTTTCATATCTTTATTAACCCAGAGATTATCAATTTTGCCTATGGTGTGGTTTTCAGCGTCTACGATCTTCCATCCTCTTACATCAGAATAATCTGAAGCAATTTTATAATTAGACAGTTCGTCCAGTTTGTATAAGTTTTTGTCTTTATTTTCCATATTTTTTATATAAAAATTATATTGTTTTTTCTGCCGGATATAACTTCAGGAAACTAAACTGATATTAGTTTTCTATATCCGGTTATAGTTTCTTATTGTGCAGTAGTGTTTTCAATTTCTGTGCTGCTTTCGGTGTGAGTTTCATGATCTGTACAATAGATGTAGTATATAACTCCTCCAATTATTAGCAATAGCACAATCAATAGCCACATTGGTTTCTTTTTCTCAATTTTAATCTCTGCCATAACTTATTTTTTTTGATTAAATAATAGTTTTAAATACTAATTAAAGATACAAACGAGAATATGTTCTAAAGTATTTAATTTCAGCAGGATATTACACAATTCCCAGTAGATGTATTTAGAGAATCATTTTATTTTTTGAAGAAGCGAAGATTAATTTTTCTTGACACAATTAAAAAAAGCTTTCCTTAACTGTTATTATCCCAACAACTTCCTTAACAAATCAACAACAACCTATATTCTCCTTCATTTTCATTATAAAAACTAAAGCAAGTTTCAGAAGCAGTAAATGAAGTTTGTTTATTATAGATTCTTAGTTTTAATTTCATCGATGATACGGTTTACTTCTAGTTTAATTCTATCTGTCTGTACCTCCATTCCCCCAATACTCCTATTTTTTATTAATACCCTATTGTTTTGCCAATCTAAAACATAAAGTCCTGCTTTTTTAGTGTAATTATTTTCGATTCCAACAAAGGCATACTGGTAATCTATATATTCAGGCGCCGAGTTTTGAAAATAAACGATTATTGTTAAAATAGAGCTATGTTCAATATCAGTTGGATAATCTTCATAAGTAACTTTATAAATTTCACTTCCTTTTTTAAATACCGTTATGGTCTTCTTGTCAGAGGGTGATTCATTTGGTTTGTTTTTTCCTTTGAAACTTCTAATTTCCAGCGACTTATCATTATCAACTTGATTAACCAATTTATCTATTGGCATAATTTTAGAATCATTATACAAACAAATCATTGGCTTTCCCGAAGTGTCATATATCACATAACGAAACTCACCATTAACTTTTACTAAAGCCATTGCCATTGTACAGTATATATCTCCTTTGTCGTAGTATAACATCTCATAGTTTTTGATGTTATTTTTGGCCATACAAGATGCAACAATCTCTTGTTGATCTGTGCAATCTGTAGGTTTCCAATTAAACATTTGAGAATTATAACCGTCATTTCTATAAAATTTTTCAACTTCGGCACGTTTTGCAATGATCAAATCGCGATACTGCACATTCTTTTTGTCTTGCTCAAGATTACCGCTGCTTTTTAACCAATAGAAAGCTTTATCTTTTTTGTAATAATAGTACAAACCCATGTCTTTATTAGGCTCAGAATCTCCGGAACAATCACCGCTTTGGGTAATTTTTTCCAAATAAAAACAGATGTAGTTTTTGTCTATAATCTTGTATTTTCCTTTAGTATTTGTAAAACAATCATTGCCACAAAATGCACTATAACCACATTCAAAAGTTTGGTCAGCATTTATCGCAATATGATTTCCATGATTATTCCCATCAGGATTTATAGGATATATAGCGTACTCTTTTGTTTCGTCGCTTTCTATTAATTGGTCTATATTCCAGTCGCCTTGTAAACTTGTTATTGACGAATTATGCTTAACCTCACTAAAGCCTTTGTAATTTGAGTTTTCAATCTTATTCTGGTTTTTCGAACAACTAATAAAAGTCAAGCCAACTAGCAGCGATAAAAAAATAGTTCTCATAGAAATGATTTTTGGATAAATTATAACAGTTTTTTTAAGATAAAAATAAAATTAGTCTCTAAGTTGTCCGCTTCCACTTGATAAAATATATCCGTTTAAACCGTCGACTGTAATATATTTGAATAGACCATTGTTTATATCGTATTTAATATGGTAAATCATTTTATTTGTTTTTTCATCTAGTCCTCTATGCACACTTCTATCTTCTTTTCCGTCATTAAGGTTTATCTTATATGTTTTCTTTATCTTTTCGATTAAATCGTAAGCTGAAAAAGTAAAACCTTTATTTGTATCTCGTTCTTCTATCACTCTTCCTTCTTTATTATATTTCCTAAAGAGATTAATTCCTGTATCATAAAATTTTGTTCCTGACGCGATCATTAAATTATTTCTCTTATTGTATACAAAAAAATTATTGATAGATTCGTTCTTTTGACGCCTGGTCTCAACGTATGATTCTCCAAAATCGACTAAAACAACAATACTGTCCCCTTCTGAAAATTTCGTTTTTTTGTATAGAGTATGAGTTAATCTAATTCTGTTTAAATACTCGCTTTTTATTCTTTTAACAACAACAATATTACTTACAGGTAAATTTTCACTTTCCTTTTTCTCTTTATTGCAGTTCATAAAAGAAATGCAAACTGCAAGTATTAAAAGTTTTTTATATAGATTTTTCATATAAATTTCATTTCTCTTAATTTAATTATTCTTCGTCTTTAATAACAACATTGTCGGCCGTTATGTAATTAATCATTTCACTAGTACTGCAAACAAAATAGTTCTTGTTTTCCTGACAATAAACGGAATCGTAAAACATTGGGATTACAATTTTATTGTTTAAGTTAATTACTCCCGTTTTAGAAAAATCTGAAGCTATTAGATATTTTCTATTCACAATTTGCTTTATTTCTCCATATGAAATTGGAATTTTTAATGGCAGAATTTTAGTATCAGCAGCTTCCAAATCAATAATTCCCTGCATTCCGTTTAAAGAAAAATCCTGATTTTGTGCAGGACAAAGCTGTATTAGGAGCAGGAAGAAAAAAAGTATTGGGTTTTTCATTTTTTTCTAATGCCGTTAATTATCTATTGCCGGGGTTAAATGATCCGTTTTCTTACTTTTTTTACAATAATATATTCCCTTGTAAAAATTAATGTTGTCATACTTATACGGAATCACTGTTTGCTTTTGTGAATTTATTACACCGTATTTTCCAGCTTTTTTTATTATATAAAAATCTTCATTTGGTACTATAATAATTTCCTCATATAAAAAAGGCAGAATTTGTTTTAAGTCTTTTGTATACAAGCCGTAAAAACCATCTTGGTCTTGTATTAATAAGTATTCCAAACGTTCACCCATAAAATCAATAGTTTGGCCCACTATTTTAAAACTCACAACAGGCGTTTTATGAAGTAAATTGCCATTTTGTGAGAGATAATATTTTCCGTCTATTTCCTTTGAATAAGTTAATTTAAGCCGATCTTCCCAGCTCATGTAGGGGTTTTGATCCTTAATATTTCCGTCAAAATCTATATAAAACAATTTGCCGTTTTTGTACAAATGATACATGTTATTGTTGTCTATGTCAACACTATCAACGGCAGCCGAAAAACTTTCTTTAAATGTATAGTCATAAACACTTACAACCGAATCTTTTTTAGCAGTTATTATAGTTCGCGAAAGTTTAAGTTCGTCAAATTCAGTTGGCAAAAGCGTTCTTGTATTAGCATCAAGAAGTCCAAACTTGTTTTTTTCTTTCACTTTATAACCAGAAAATCCAATTGTATAATCAGAATTTCTGTCTTTGATTTCACCCCCTTTAATGTCTTGATATTTTTTATCTATAATCGTTAGATTGTCTTCATTGATTATTCCAAATAAATCATTGCTTTTACTGATAAATAATTTTCCGTTTTTAGACTCTAAATAATCATATACATATGGAATTCCCGGTTTTCCTTTAGCGTTGACGGTGCCATATTTGTTATTTTTTTTTAGAATATAATTTTCATTAAAGCTTCCGTAATATCGCTGATTCTTTGTTACAATAGTATCAAATATCATTTGACCTTTGCAATCATATTTTACATATTTATCCTGAGTCGTTTTGTTATCAATATAAGAAGCTGTGTAGCCAGAATCTTTGTCGTCCTGAAACTGATTTGCTTTTATATTCAATAAGATTTTTTTGCTTTTTAGATCATAGAGTTTTATTGAATCAGCGCTTCTTATAATGATTGCGCCATTATTAGCACTAAAATTCCAATTCTCTTTATTTTTTAGTTCAAATGCAGCAATAATTTCTTTTTGACTGCTAATAATATGTACCGTTTTATTTTCTTTCCCATTATTTGTACAGGCAAACAAATCACTTTTATATTGTTTTAAAAACTCATTCTCGGGGAAAAAACTGTATTGGGATTTATTCATTTCCGGAAAATACGCCAATTTAATATCATCATAAATTTCCGGCTCAATAATTACCGTTCCTTCAAAGTTTATTATTCCGTTTTTTACTGAAGTGCTATTGGAATTAAATCTAAAATAAGAAGAAGCTTTTTCACAATATTCATTTGAAGGATACGGATATATCTTGCTATAGTCATCATTAAGGTTTTTTAAAACAGGATATCTAAAATTAGCAGCTTGCATTTTTTTGTTCATTACTCCTATTTTATTCTCTTCCTTAAAAAAATAATTGTCGTTTTTAATTTCATAAAAAGGATGCTCCAATGTTACTTCATTACTTAAACTATCAATTACAGTATCATAATCATGAGCTTTAGAGCCAAAAAGCCTATTATTTCCATAATCATTAATAATTTCGCCATGTAAGTTGTCTATAATTTTTCCGTTTTTTAAGTTATAGACAATTAGTTTTCCCTCTTTACTAGCTATGAAATTAGAACTTAGAAATTCAAAAGAGTAGCCCTCCAATTTTAGTTTTTCGACTTTGTCATCTTTAGTTTTTAAAATAACATTTATATATGATTTCTCTTGTTTTTCAGAATTGTTTTTTTCTACTACAGGTAAAAGTTCCGTAGCAAAAACATAATCCGTTTTTGTTTTAATATCAAAATAACTATTTGTAATTTCTTTGATATTAGCCGGGTAAATCTCTATTCCTTTAGAATTAAAAATACTTTGTAATCCATTATCAAATGTTACATAAAACAAATCAGAAAAAGGGTCTCTATATTCAATTTTAGCGCATTTAACGGGAATAATTTCTTTGCCATTATGATCGATCAAACCTACTTTTGAACCGCGAAAAGCTATGAATGTATTGTGTTTAGCGAATTGAATTTTACTATATGTGGGAGGCAAAACTTCGTTATAATCAAAATCATCCAAACCAAACTTCCCATTTTTTTCAAATACATTCCTGTCAAAATCATTTACCCTTGCATAATCATTCATATTTGTTATTGAAATAGAATTTTCAAAACTTATATAATTTTTGAGTTTTCGATTGTTTTGAGCTTTAAGATCCGGTTTTTCGCCGTTTCTTAAAAACTTGATTGCTTTTTTATTTTTATAGCAGCCAATATTCCCAAAATCGCCACTTAAATACTCAATATTGTTGAATTCTGGCGATATAAGTTTATCCCCTTTTTGAACGCCTGTAAAACCCCATTTTTGTCCTTTTCTTAAAATAAAAACATCATTCCACAGAAATCTTATTTCATCATAATCAGCTTTGGTAATAATTTTACCGCTTAAATCCATAAGTCCAAACAGATTGTTTTTCTTAAAAACAATTGCCACAGGTTTATCAAAGTCAGGCGGGCAGATTTCTTCACCGTAAATAAGATTGATCCATTTTCCATTATAAAAAGTATTGCCAAATTTATTGATGGAGTCATAAACCGGTTCTTTATAATATTTGTCTTTTGAGATATTATAAATCCCAAATTTATTGTCTTTTTTTACTATGGTATAATTGCTAAAAAAAGAAGTTTTTGTTGGATCTAAAACAAATGGTGCATTATCCTTACTATTTATAAGCTTTGTAATCGCATTATCAAAGTAATTATAATTAGCGTACAACGGAATAAATGTATCAAATTTATGAGGGTCTATAATTCCATTTGGAGTGATTTCATAGAGATAATATTGACCGTTTTTGCGAAATGGCAACCATATATTATCAGGCACACTTTCATTTTGTACAATACCCCCACTCGTATCAAAAAATTGGTCAATATCATCTACGATTACCTTTTGGGTTTTTATATTAATTATTTGGTATTTATTATTCTTGTTTTTAGTCCTTATATAATTTGGATAATACACGAAGTTAAAAGTATCCATATCTTTAAAAAGCACGTTTCCATTTAAATCTAAAACAGTTATAATATCATCATATGAAAACAAGTTTTTAGTGTTTTCAGTACTTAAAATATAATCGCCGTAAAATATACTGGAATGATTTCCTAACGGGACAATAACTTTTCCTGTTTCAATATTTACTAATGCCTCTTGTTTGTTTTTATAAACGCTTTTATATTTGAAATATCGTTCATTAAGAGGAATGGAATCATAAACTGGCGGCAACGTATATTTTTTTGATTTCTCGTTATAAATCCCTTGCGATTTTAATACGCTCGATTTAATATATACTTTGTATAAAGAATCATTTAGCTTCGTTTTCTTAAAAAAACAGTACTGCATTATATTTTCCAAATGAGTCTTGTACAAATTGACATTTGTATTTTCAAGAGTTTCTTTATCTTTTATCTTATTTAAAGTTTGATATGATTCTAAAAAATCTCCCTTTTCATAGTAGGTTTCGGCCTGTTCACGCAATGTCTGCATGTTCTGCGAAAGCACAGTAAACGGAAGTAAAATAAATATAAACAGTACTCTTTTTATCATATATTTTTATAGAATAAATGGAAACATTAAAAGTGAATTTTGGCAAACTTATACCTCTCTTATTAATTATAGATGCATTAAAATGTAAAAAGGTTGGGAACAAGTGTTTTTTTATTTACTTCAAGAAACCAAATATAACATACAATCTGCTATTTTGAAATAACTTAAAAAAGCTATCCCGTAAATTCACTTAAAAATATACCGATTTCTTTAAATCTTGCATAAAATGGTTTGTAAGTTATTCCTTTAAGGTTATAAAATTGTATAAATAAACATTTGGTTTACTACTATTTCAACATAATTTAAACCGCATAAAATTTAGAATCATTCTAATACCATCATATTGATTACTTATGATATTTTGAAGTAATTTTATTTAGGAATTAAGGTCCTCACTATTAACATGATAATAGCTGTCCTACTTTTGAAATGATTCTTAAAGACATAGCCCTTATGGAAATGGAAAAACATTATATAAACAGAAGCGGATGGCTAAGAGCCGCTGTATTAGGGGCAAACGATGGAATTCTGTCTACGACAAGTTTGGTTATTGGTGTTGCGGCTGCAAGCAGTTCCAGAGAGCCTGTTTTACTGGCTGCAGTAGCTGGTCTTGTAGCTGGAGCCTTATCAATGGCTGCCGGTGAATATGTATCGGTAAGTTCTCAATCTGATGTAGAGTCGGCTGATTTAAAAAGAGAAAAGTATGCCCTTGACACCATGCCCAAAGAGGAACTGGAAGAACTCACTGATATTTATATCCAAAGGGGATTACATAAAGATCTGGCCAGAGAAGTAGCTATTCAATTAACATCGTATGATGCATTAGAAACTCACGCAAGAGATGAATTAGGCATTAACGAAATTACACAGGCCAACCCTCTAACGGCAGCTTTTGCATCGGCAGCATCATTTATTATTGGAGGCGTACTGCCACTTTTGGTAGCTATTTTCGCCCCCATAAAAGAAATGTTGTTTTTTCAGTATGGCTTTTCGATTCTCTTTTTGGCCTTTTCAGGAGTATTAGCGGCTAAAGCCGGAGGTTCAAATACAATAAAAGCGGTATTACGAATCTGTATTTGGGGAACTTTTGCAATGGGAGCTTCTGCGCTTGTAGGTTATATATTTGGAGTTCAGACTGCTTAAAAACATTTTTTTTTGTTCAATAAAAAATTAAACGATTAAACAATATAAAATGAAAAACAAGATTTTAAAATTTTATTTGTTCTTTAATATCACTCCCAATTCAAAATAAGCATCCGGTTCAGTTCTAAATCAGTTAAACTCCGTCCCCGAATTTAAATCATTTTTGATTTTCGTTTAATTTACTTTATAGGGCCACAACAAAAGAAAATCAAAAAATTTTTATCTGTAACTACGCTGTAAATTAGGTGCTCATTTTAAATTGAAAATGATTATAAATATTCTGAAAAATGTTTTATTTTATTCTAATGACAACTTTTCCCTTAGAACGTCCGCTTTCTACATGAGCTAATGCCTCGTTTGTTTTTTCGAAAGGAAAAACTTTATCTAAGACTGGTTTGATTTTCCCTGACTCAATAAGTTGGGTAAGTTTATCTAACTGGTCTCCATTTGCTTTCATAAATAAAAAAGAATATTCGACATTTTTGTTTTTAGCCTTTTTGCGAATGCCAAAACTTAATAGAGAAAGAATCATTTTTACAAACCATGGCGCATTAATTTCTTTAGCAAAATCAGGCGTTGGCGGTCCTGAAATAGAAATTAGTTTTCCGCCTGATTTTAGTATTTCTAACGATTTTTCGAGTGTTTTCTGATCTTGGCTATTCAATACAACATCGTAATTATTTAGCCTGTTTTCAAAATCACTATTCTTGTAATCGATAATAAGATCGGTACCAAGCTCATTAAGTAAATCAAAACTTTTGGCGCTTGCTGTTGTAGCAACAATAGCCCCAAAATGTTTTGCAAGCTGAATTGCAATTGTACCTACACCTCCTGATCCGGCCTGAATAAATACTTTTTGACCTTCTTTAATTTGTGCTTTTTCTACCAAAACCTGCCACGCTGTTAATGCCACTAACGGAATCGATGCTGCTTCTTCCATAGAAAGATTCTTAGGTTTAAGGGCGACATCATTTTCATCAATAGCAATAAATTCAGCAAATGTACCTATGCGATAATCTGCTGGTCTGGCATAAACTTCGTCACCTATTTTGAATTTTTTTACCTTTTTACCAACTTTTACAATGACTCCTGCTACATCATGCCCTAAAATTAATGGCATTTTGTAGGGCAGTATGAGTTTAAACTCTCCCGTTTTTATCTTAGAATCCAACAGATTAACTCCGGCTGCGTAAACATCAACCAGAACGTCATTGTCTTTTACTTCCGGAACAGGCATTTCTGCAAGCTGTAAACCTCCGTTTTTACTGTATTTATTAATTACAAATGCTTTCATTCTATCTACTTTAGAGTTTTATTTATTGTTGCAGACTTGCATAAATCTTTTTAGGATTCACCAGGTTAAAAGCCAGTTCAGGAAAGAACCTGCTTACGATATAAAGCAGTTTTGTATCGCCTGTGCGAATGGTGTATTGATCTTTTTTAATTCCCGTAATCAGTGCTTTAACCAACTGTTCAGGGGTTATTTTCTTATCCTTTCTTTGGGCCGTCATTTCGGTTGCTACAACCGGAGGAAGCAATTCAAACACTTTTACAGTACTTTTTAGGATCTCTAAATTCTTTCTAAGTATCCTGGTATAAAAACTCAAAGCCGCTTTGGTTGCAGAATAAGTTGGTTCTTCAAGAGCGGGTACCATACTCAAAATAGAAGTTGTATTGATTATGGCGGCTTCTTTTCTTGATTTCAGCATTTCTATAAAAAGATTATTCAATCTAATAACACCAAAATAATTAATGTTCATTTCGTAAAACGCATTCTTCAAAATTTGCTCATTTGCAATCCCTAAATTAAGTGCCGGACTTCCAACGCCTGCATTATTGTACAAAATATCGATTCCGCCTAAAGAAACCACTTTATAAAAAAGAGCAATGGCATTTTCCGGATTTTCAACATCACTTTTTATAATGATTAGTGACGGGAATAACTTTTTTGCCGCCTCTAATTTATCCAGATTCCTGCCCGTGATAATTACTTTTGCACCTTGCGCTAAAAATTGTTTTGCAGATTCTAAACCAATCCCGGAACCTCCTCCGGTAATTAGGATCGTTTTGCCTTTTATATCCATGTTTCTTTTATTTAAAAATCTGTTTTTTTGCTAATGCTAATCCAATTCCAGCACTTTTGCCACTTATGAATTTTGTGTTTCCTGTTGCTTTCATTCCCTTTTTATTACATTAAAAACATTCTTATTTACTTTTTCATTCTAAAAACGGTATCAATTACTGCTTGTTTTAGACTTTTTAGTTTGTTTTAAAATATACTAAAAAGTCTATTTTACAACAAAAAAAATCAAATTATGTACAGTTCTAATTCAGCCTTTAGACTCTTAATAAGACCCTGCATTGGTTTTGCTGTATTCATAACTCTACACATTACAATACCTCCCTCTACAGATGCTACCAATTTGAAAGCAAAAACTACTGGATCAAGTTTATTAGAAAATTCGCCAATATTGATTCCTTCCTGAAGCAAAGCAGTTAATTCCATCTGACCGTTTCTAAATACTTTGGCAACTTTCTCTTTTATAAAAGGATAATTATCATCTGCCTCAACCGCTGCATTAAAAATTGGACATCCTCCGGAAATATACGTTTCAATAGGATTCTTATAAAAATCTAAAAAGGCAAATATTTTACCTTTAATCGTTTTCCCGCTATAAACCGCAGCTCTGATTTTGTCTGAAACCATCTTAAGCGATAAATCAATTACTTGCTCAGACAAATCTTCTTTATTTTCAAAATGGCCATAAAGACAACCTTTTGTTAACTTTGTAGCTTCGAGAATATCGTCTATATTCACTCCTGAAATACCTTTCTCATTATAAAGAGGTATTGCAGTTTCAAGTATAAATTGTTTTGTTCTTTCTGCCTTTGTTAGCATTGTAGTTTATAAATTATGGTGCAAATATACTAAAAAGTATATTTAATAATCAAAAAAAAATATTATTATCAATTTGGAATGTTTCCTAAGATGAAAATTATAGTAGAAATATCTAAAAATAAGGCAAAACCGTTTTCTATTAAAAAAAACACTCCTTTTCAGGATTTATTAATTAAAAATTTCCTGCAATTAAGCTCCCGTCCTCTTCTACAAAAAGTGGTGGTATTCAAATCATTTAAAAATATTTTCATCCTTTATAAAATAATTTTATCTTCACTCCCAACCTTTCTTAATAAACTATACTCTATATATAAAAGAGAAATTATAATGTCTCTGATTTTTAATTACTTTTCAGAATCGAACTTTATACCTAAATATGAAAAACATTTACTTATCTGTCTTCTTTTATCATTTAAAATTACAGGATATTGATGATTATAAAGAATTGTCTAAAGCCTTTAAAGTTCTTAATTGTATATAGTAATTACGTAATTTTTAACAATCAAAAAAACTAATAATCATGAAACTAAAAGTCGTATTTGCTTTACTACTCTTCACATCATTATCTCAGGCACAAACCAAGATAATCGCACACAAGAGCCACAGCGGATCTAACAGCTCCTTTGCAAAGGCATACAAGAATAATTTGTTTGATATAAGTCGTTCCAATTTTGGAATAGCGAATACATACATTCGCAGATTAGATACCATTATTGCCGTAAACAATTCTATAACTATAGTAAAATATAGACAGTCTAAAGAAAAGTACGAGCCTGGAGCACAATTTAGAGATTTAAAAAAAATAGATTTTACACATCTAACTGATACACTTATCAATGATCCTATATTAAATAAAAAAAATACAGTAAAATTTATCAAATCCTCAAAGAAAATACTGTACAATACTCCTACTAATGAAGTCGTATTCATTGGCTTCAAAAATAAATAAACCTTAAATGAGAAAATCAGGATTTTTCGCATACCAAATACTTCTAATATTTTCATTATTAGGAGTGTTATTTGTGCCTTTTTCTTTTCGATATCTTGATTTTCAATCTAAAATAACAAAACTTTTTTTTGAAGATTTAATTCATCTTATTGCTTCTAATTTCAAAGAAATTACAATTGCAAATTCTGAAATCACATCAGATTCTGCAACCTTATATTTGCTGTTTATTATACTGTTTCTGATTGCTGTAATTGCAGTTTCAATCCTTTCTTTTTTTGATTTTTGGAAAACGCACAAGAATTTTATTTTCAAAGTAATTCAAATAATATTGACGTATTATCTTGCCTGCATTATGCTCAAATACGGTTTTGATAAAATCTTTAAAGTGCAATTCTATCTTCCGGAACCTAACACTTTATACACGCCTTTGGGAATGCTCGATAAAGACATTTTGTTTTGGAGCACTATGGGAACTTCCTATAGTTACAATATTTTCATGGGTTTAACAGAGGTTATTCCTGCTTTGATGTTGCTTTTTAACAAAACAAGGGTTCTTGGTCTTTTTATTCTTTTGGGAGTTTTAATAAATGTTGTTTTTATCAATTTTGAATTTGATATTTCGGTAAAATTATATTCCTTATTCTTACTGCTAATTTGTTTTTTATTGCTTTCGCCGAATTTGAAAAAGATCATTCAATTTTTTATATCGAACAAACCAGTTGTATTATCTCGTCTTGAAGGTTCAGCCTTAATTACTTCTAAGCCCATAAGAATTACTATAAAAACATTAGTCTTTTTTTTCCTTTTCATGGAGTCTGTTTTTCCATACGTTCAAAAAGAAAATTTTAATGACGACAAAATTGCTCGAAATCCGTTGTATGGTGCTTACGAAGTTGTAAAAACAGAAAAGAAACAAGTGGAGAAAAATTCTGTAAATCTGAAAATAAAACGCATCTTCATTCATCGGAATAATTATTTTATTTTTCAATATACAGATGACACAATGGAAGATTTTCATTTAGAAATCAATGAAACTGAAAATCAATTTACATTAACCAATTACGATGGTCAGAAAATAAAATTACAATACAAATACTCGGAAAATTCAAAAACATTAGAAATTTATTCCCCAGAATTGGGCATTACTATTTATTCTAAATCACTGCCTTGGAGAAAGCTCCCATTATTACAACCTCTTTTTCATTGGACAGTAGATGAAATCCATTAAAAACAATAGATTTTAATTAACATTGAATAAAAATCTAATTATGAAAAACTTCAAGATATTTTTTATCCTAATTCTATTTTCACAATTATCCTTTGCACAAAACAGAATAGTATACGGGACCGTTATGGATAGTCTGGGACTTCCAATTCCGGGAGCAAATATCTTAATTGAAGGAACAAAAACAGATGTGCAAAGCGATTTTGAGGGTCGTTTTTCTATTAAAGTGAATTCAGATCAATTCTTAATTTTTACTTATATGGGATTTTTTCGCCAAAGAGTTAGTGCAGCTAAAAATTATATTGAAGTGATAATGCAAATGGATCATTCACATGAGAACGAATGCATAGTTCCGCCAATACCTGTAAAAAGAGAAAAATTTCGTAATGCTATTACAACTATTTCCGCCGAAGATTTAAAAAACTCCAATGATCCAAAATACAATTTCACGAGAGATTATTATAGCCCTCTTATTTTTATTTTAGACTATGGTTTGAAAAAACCAGATTATGAATTTCAACTAAAATATAAAATAAGTTACGCGCCAATTCAGGATCGTAGTCCTGAATATGTAAAAGCGTACAATAAACTGACTTTTAAACATTTAAAAAATAAATATAAAAAAAGCTGGCAATCTGAGATTAGAAAAGACGCTATTGGATTAAATGAATTTTTAGGAATAGATTAATTTTCCAGGCAAAATAAATTTACATCTATTTGTGTTAACAGAAAAATTTTAAGACGATACTATTGATCGTTAAAAACCACGGCATTTTAATACAAAACACCGTGGACTTTTTTATAATTACTCTTTATGATAAGGACATCCTGACGCTGATGCTGAAGATTCATATTTTTTAGAATCCGGAAATTGCTCTTCAATTAAACGTCTCTGATCAAGAGGTACATCTTCGATTTTACGAAGCGTATTAACTTGTATATGTGGCCAGCTTGTAGTACCTCCATCATCTCCAAAATCAAATTCAAAAAATATAACTTGCTCATACTGCAACTGAAGAATTTCTTTACCGTCTTCTAAAACAGTTTCTATCCACATGCGCGTATTCATTTCGACTGTAGGAACAAAACGATTTACAAACGGAACATTTAATATCCCTCCTTGTGCTCCGGTTTTATTTTTGGATGACATTTCAATAAGGACATGATTGATTATATTATCTCCTTTATTGGTATCCCGAAGACGTAAATCAGGCCTTACTGAATAAGGATATAATGGATCTGCAAGTATTCGCTGTGTATAGATTTTATTTTCTCCGAAATCATTAATATCATTAAGTTTTTCGAACACCCAATCAGGTGCGGGTTTGTCAAGGTTAATAGGGTCTTTTTCGCTCGCACCGGCTCCTCCCATGGTTTTCGAAAGCGAAAGATGATCATATTTCCAGGCAGCATCACCTTCAGGAAATGGTGGCGGACCTTCGAATAAGAATTTTTTATCCTTTTTACCCGCATTATTTCGAACCAAATCTCCTAACAAAGTTATGGTACTTCCATGCGGAATTACTCCACTTCTGGAAATAGAATAATCCGGTATGAAATATTGCCCTGTTTGACCCGCTCCAACTTTAAGCTCTTTGGCTGCGATAATTTCGTAATATTTTCGTCCATTTAAATTTTCCTGCGTTACATATTCTTTTTGACCAAGGTCATTTAGAATTAGAAAAAGGGTTTCGTCCTGATATCCGCTTTTATATAAATCTTTGTTGGGATTAGTCGGTGATACAGCATGCACACCGCGATCATCCTTAATCGTTTTTTCGGTGGCAGCATAATTAAACACATCGCTAAGCCATAAATACATTCCATTCTCCTCATGAATTGGAGTGTATTGCAAAGCTTCCTGACCTTCAACAGTAGTTACGCTTTTAATGCTTTGGTCGTATTTTACAGCTCCGCAAAATTGTTCATTTGCCCCACCGCGATTACGAACTCCGCCAGGAACCAAATCAAATGTTAGTTTTTCTATATATTCCTGACATTCAAAACTATATTTTCCGGGAATTGTTCCTGCATTTGTACCCGGCGAAGGCATAATGGTAGTGTGTATACCAGTTCCATTTAATTTTCTTTGGCTTTGTGCGCTATTGTTATAACTCACCCAAGTTCCTTGTAATACTTTTAAAATACCATAATCTACATTGTTTACTATTTTCTGTAAATTATCTTCATAAAAAGGTCTAATTGGATCTTCAATTTGAACTTTTGAATATCCCGTCATCAATTTATCTAATGTCACTTTATTGTCCTCCTGTAAAGCTCCCGGAAAGACTTCTTCTCTATTTTCAACTGAATTTAAGTTTGCCTGAGCTAAGTTTATCTCATCTTCAGCATTTTTACGTTTTAGCATAATATCTTTTTTATAATTAATAATCCCTACACCCAAAGGCAGATAATACATCACCCTTTTTTAAGAAATTGATTCGATTTACCAACCCAAATAATACGTTTCAGGTATCCAGAATGGACGATCAAGTCCAAAATATTCCTGAAGCATTTTCTCTGCTTCACAAAAAGCACCTTCTACCCAACCCTGCTGATCAGAATATGCTTCTCCGCAAATATGAATTTGTTCATTTGTATCTGGTTTTCTCATGTACGGCATAACATTTTTAACAGAGTATCCGGCTTTCCAGGCATGATAACCTGCGCCAAAAGGATCATCTGTCCAATCTTTAAAATAAGTTACATAAGGTTCCGGTATCGTTACATCTGCACCGTGCAATTCGCGAAGCTGATTCATCAATTCGCCAACCATTAATTTAGTAGCCTGAACATCATTTAGTTGATGCAACTCTTTTAACGAAGCTGATTTATTAGGTTTTACCTCAAAAAGGACTTTATCATCAGAAAGTGCTTTCCAGAAGGTTTCTGTTTCCATATCTCCATAACTTCCCAACAACATTGAATTCTGATTTTCAGGATCTGTTCCAAAATAATAACATTGTCTCATAGGTAAATCGGTAATAGAATGTCCGGAATCAATTCCTAATTCTTTCCACCACGGATATTCAAAACCCATTAATATTTTAAAAGCAGGTTCCATAATTACAGAACGAATGTTTTTATTGATAACGGAGTTTTCATTTACATTAAAAAAGAAATTATTCTGATCTAAAAGTTCCAAAGATCTTCTCGGCATAGCCAAAACGATACTATTGGCGTATACATGCCAGATACTATTTGTTTTCAGATTTAGAAATGTCAATTGGTATTTATGCGTTTTCACGGAATGTTCTTTGGTAAAAGTCACCAGTTTATTTTCAGACCAGATGCAGGCGCCTTCATTGTCCATATAAGAATTGGCTAATGCATATGCGATACTATCATATCCTTCTTCGATAGTTTTATAAATTGTTCCTGCCGAAAAATCGCCCACCATATAAGGGAAAGCTTCGGCTGAGTTCCAATTGATCGTATTGGAATAATAACCTCCGGCATTCGCCAAAAATTCATATCCTTCCTGCGAAACCTGATCCTTGATTAAATTCCAAAAACCAAGATCATTTACTTTACGTTTGTCGTAAGGAGAATTAGGGAAATTATAAACCAATTTGGGTTTTATATCATCCCAATCCCTACTATCCAATTCAAAACTATAATCGTAAATAGTACTTCCTTTTATGATTTTCTTTCCAAAATTTTCCGCAACCCACGGATCAGCCATTAAAACATCGTAGATAATTTTATTAAAAAGCTGATCTGAACTAAACCCAAAATCATTTTCATTTAGATAATATCGGGTTGGCAATTTTTTATCTACTGCCTGAGCAACATTCCAGTCGTCTTGTTTAAAACGCTCTTTTCTAAGATACATTAACAACTTTGACGGATCGCCCATAGGAAACGGCACTGGTGTCATGATATCTTTTAGAATAGGAATATGTTTGCCGGGTTCCCCTGGAGGTACATACCCTTCAATCAATGTGGTTACAATTTTTTGGGAAGTCAGGTAACGCATTCCTCCTAACTCTCCCCAGAAATTCATTCCCGGCATAACAACAGATTCCAGTCTTCCGCCTAGTTTACTGTTCATGTCAAAGATTTGCACCTGATCAGCGGTATGTTTTTTATCAGTTACCAGACGATAAGCAGTATACAGTCCAGAAGTTCCGGCGCCAATAATAGCAGTTTCGATTTTTAAATCAGGACTCATTCCTGAATTTAACGGAGTATTTTTGTTCATAATATTGTACTTTTTAAATTGCTCTAAAATATTTGTATCCTAATTGAAATGGGGTAATATCAAAATCTGTATGTCCGTCTAAGGCAAGATCTGACATGATTTTTCCTAAAAACGGAGTGAATTTCGCAGCCCATCCTGTAGCATATAGCACAATGTTTTTATGGTTTGGTACATAGCTTGGGGCAAAATCAATCAACAATTCTTTATTTGCAATTTTACTCAGTGCAATAAGACATGTTGAAGTATATTCTGGTTCTGTGCTTAATCCTGTCATATGTTGTTTTACCCAATCAGACGTATATCCTAATTCTTGCTGATTAGGAATTAAAGTTCTGTCACTTGGTTCTTCCAGAGGATTAATGACAAAATCCGGTGCTACCCGAATGTATTCCGGATGATCCCAATCGACGGATGGAAACCCATAAAACTGATTGCCATTTTCGCCTATTGCATTTTGAAAGACAAACCATGTTGGGTATTGAATACCAGGATCTGCTTTTTTGAAATAGGCCGAAGACATATTCCAATACGTAGCTTCTATTTTAAAATCCAGAAGATTGATTACACTATTAATGTAAGGACCGGGAATAATGGCTATTTTTTTAGCGATGTAAATCCCGTTTGGAGTGGTAAGTTCAAAAAGTTCCCCCGACTGTTTAATTATCAGTACCGGAGAATTCTCTTCTAATTGAACCGTTTCTTCTTTTTTGCACAACTCTAAAAGCGTCTCATTTGTCGCTTTAAAATTAATGCTGGCTCCATCAGCCTGAAACAATCCGGTATAGTTTTCCGGTAAGTTTTTAAAATGATACTTTTCTTCGATTTCCTTCGCTGTTAGCGTTGTATAAGGAACTCCCAATGCCTTTAATGCTTCTTCGGCTTCAGCAATATTACCTTCTGTCGAATGTACTGCGGGATCTCCAAACCAAAGCGTGCCTACTTTATCGAGTAATGCAGTGTCAGTTTCTTTTTCCAGCGCGTCCCAATAAGGCTGCGCATCTAATGCCATTTGTACCATATATTCTTGTGGATATGGAATTCTAAACTGGCGCGAAACTCCTGCAGAACTCCCTAACTGGTTCACAAACGTAAATTGCTCCAATACTAAGGTTTTTGCTTTTCGTTTGCCAAGATGGTATGCTGTGGCAAGACCTATTGGACCGCCACCAATAACGATAACATCATAATTTTCTGTGTTCATAGTTTTGTTTTATAGTAGATTTTGGATATGTTTTTAGAACAATAACTAAGTATTGCCATGAATCTAAATTACTCGAGATACAAAATCAATTATAAAAAAATGGCACAAAACGGAGATTTTGAGTCACAAAACAAGTTATACATTGTATGAAATAGGCTACAACATAAAAAAGCACAAAGTCCGGAGACATTTGTGCCTTTTTATTGCATTATTTAGCAAATCAAAAAAAAGCTCCCTTATCTTTAAGAAAAGGGAGCTTCATTATATTTATTTTGAAAAAATCTAACGCCAGCCAAGCTCTGGAGCTATATATTTTAGAATACTTGAAAGTATATGTACATTATAGTCAACGCCCAATGTATTGGGTATCGTCAGTAAAACCGTATCGGCTTCCTGAATAGCTTCATCCTCAGCCAGCTCTTTGATGAGTTTTTCAGGCTCTGCGGCATAACTCTTCCCGAAAATTGCTCTTTTATCTCGTTCAATATTACCAAAACTATCAGAACCTCTGCCCTGATCACCAAAATAATATTTGTCCTGATCGTTTACCAATGCAAAAATAGAACGGCTTACTGAAACTCTCGGTTCATAAGGATGTCCGGCTTTTTTCCAGGCTTCTTTATATATCCTGATCTGTTCAGCTTGTTGAATATGAAAAGGTTTTCCGTTTTCGTCATACTTCAAGGTAGAACTTTGCAGATGCATTCCGTTTTCGGCGGCCCAAACGGCAGTAGCATTAGATGCAGCTCCCCACCAGATTCGTTCGCGTAATCCTTCAGAATGTGGTTCAAGACGCAATAAACCCGGCGGATTTGGAAACATCGGAAACGGATTTGGCTCTGCAAACCCCTCACCTTTTAACTTGTCCAAAAACTCCAACGCTTTTTGGCGTCCCATATCAGCATCTGTTTCACCCTCCTTAGGTTCATAACCAAAAGTGCGCCAGCCGTCAATAACTTGTTCCGGTGATCCCCTGCTGATTCCTAATTGTAAACGTCCTCCTGAAATTAAATCAGCAGCACCGGCATCTTCCACCATATACAATGGGTTCTCATATCGCATATCGATAACACCTGTTCCAATCTCAATTTTACTCGTTTTAGCACCAATAGCCGAGAGTAAGGGAAAAGGCGATGCCAACTGCGTTGCAAAATGATGTACCCGGAAATAAGCACCGTCCAAACCAATTTCCTCCGCAGCAACTGCCAAATCAATCGACTGAAGCAATGTATCGGCTGGTGTACGAGTCTTATAGGAAGGATGATTGGCCCAATGCCCAAACGATAAAAATCCTATTTTCTTCATAGATAGCATTGTTATAATTTATAATCCCAAATATACGAATCATTATTAATGTAACTACAACATTTGTATAGAAAAATGTCGTCATTTAATACCGAGGCTTTCAAGCATAATTCTGTTTTTAATTGTTTATTTCCCTACCGCTTTTTGAAAATGAGCAGGATAACGATCTCCTTGTATTATGGTTTGAGAAAAAGCGTCATCAATTTTTTTAACATCATCTGCAGTCAGATCAATTGAAGCTCCTCCAATATTCTCTGTTAATCGGTGCGATTTAGTTGTTCCCGGAATTGGTGCTATCCAAGGCTTTTGTGCTAAAAGCCAGCCTAATGCAATTTGTGCAGGAGTTGCATTTTTTTGAGAAGCAATTACAGATAATAGATCAATTAATTTTTGATTTGCTTTTCTGTTTTCTTCACTGAAACGAGGTAAATTATTTCTGAAATCCGTACTTTCAAAACTTGTGTTTTCAGTAATTGCTCCCGTTAAAAATCCTCTTCCTAATGGACTAAAAGGTACAAAACCAATTCCTAATTCTTCTAGTGTTGGTAGGATCTCTAATTCAGGTTCTCTCCACCAAATCGAATATTCACTTTGCAAAGCCGTCACGGGCTGAACCAAATGTGCTTTGCGTATAGATTCAACACCAGCTTCTGAAAGCCCAAAGTATTTTACTTTTCCTTCCTGTATAAGATCTTTAACCGTTCCCGCCACATCTTCTATAGGTACATTTTGATCTACTCTGTGTTGATAGAATAAATCAATAACATCTGTTTTTAATCTTCTCAGAGATTCCTCGGCAACTGCTCTGATATTTTCCGGTCTGCTATCTTGTCCGTTAAAAGCATTTCCATCTTTAAAACCAAATTTTGTAGCAATAACGACTTCTTTTCTAAAAGGACTCAAAGCCTCTCCTACCAACTCTTCATTGGCAATTCCATAAGCTTCGGCAGTATCAAAAAAGGTAATTCCTTGTTCGTATGCTTCTCTAATTATTTTTATCGCTTGCTGTTTGTCCGTCGCAGCGCCATAAGCAAAACTTAAACCCATGCATCCTAATCCTAATGCAGAAACTTCTAATCCTTGTGTTCCTAATATTCTTGTTTTCATCTTAGTATTTTTTTATATTTATAGGTATAAACATTATAACAGTACAAATTTCCTTCAATACTAAGCGGTTTTTATAATACATATTACGGTAATTATTACCATTTTTACTGATCTGGGCAATCGCTTTAACTTACTAAGGATCTGAATATTATATTTGTGCTATAAATTTAAAGAATCCAAAAATGGAACGCATTATAAAAGTTGAAAAAGTTTCACAATACAATGATCTTAAAGGAGTTGAAACGCAACATCCCTTAATAAGTGTTTTCGATAATTCAGCAACAAAAGCATTGCCAAATAATAACCGTATGCATTTTGGTCTTTATGCCATTTTTCTAAAAGGTGGAAAATGCGGTGAATTAAAATACGGACGTAATAATTATGATTATGACGAAGGAACAATGGTTTTTATTGCTCCGGGGCAGGTTCTGGAAGTTAACAATCCAGATGATTATCTGCCAACAGGAATGACGCTGGTATTTCATCCTGACTTAATAAAAGGAACTGCTTTGGCGAAGCAAATGAGCCAATATTCTTTTTTTTCTTATGATTCTCACGAAGCGCTTCATTTGTCTTTGAAAGAGCAGCAGATTATTAAAGATTTATTTGATAAATTACAATACGAATTGGATCAGTTTATTGACAAACACAGTAAAAGTATTATAGCCAATACTATAGAACTACTGCTTAATTATTGTATTCGTTTTTATGACAGGCAGTTTATCACTCGAGAAAATGTCAATACTGATACACTCTCAAAATTTGAGAACTTACTAAATGATTATTTCTTAAGTGATACAGTACAGGAGATTGGTCTTCCGTCTGTGGGTTATTTTGCAGATCATTTGCATCTTTCTCCAAATTATTTTGGTGATTTAATCAAAAAAGAAACCGGTAAAACGGCACAGGAATATATTCAATTGAAACTAATTAATCTGGCGAAAGAAAGAATTTTTGATACTGATAAATCTATGAGTCAAATAGCCTTTGAACTGGGCTTTAAATACCCGCAGCATTTTAATAGGATGTTCAAAAAAAATACAGGATACACACCTATAGAATATAGAAATCTCAATTAAAGAATTTTATTGTAAACCTCTAAGATTAAAAGAAATTGGTGATTTGTCCATTATCCAAATCTTCCAGTTTCTGTTTTATTTCACCGTAAGTGTAAATTCATTAGACGAAGCAATCTTTTTTTTCTTGTTTATTTTCATTGTAAAAATAAAAACTGACAGGGCTAAATTTTTACTTTCATAAGAACAATTTGTTTTTGGTTGTTTTATAATAATAATAATAATATAAAGTATAGTTTACAAAATTGATTAAGAAAACAAAACATAAAAATTTCACTCCTCTCCCAACCTTTTTAGATTTTGATGCATCTATATAATAAAGAGGACAAAAAAAAACTATAATTAATGCCACATATGAATAGATATAACTTCGTCTTATTATCAATTATTCTGTTTTCAAATTTAAGCTGTGCACAAAATACCGAATCTATTTCTATAAAAGATCCTATTATAGATTCTACTTTAACAATTTATACCAATGCCGGTTATGAGGGGCCTCTTTATATCAGAAACAAAAACTATATTGTTTTTCAGAAAAATGCCTATGAACGAAAAATTCTAAAAAACGCAGATATTACATCCTTTATATTACCGAAAAATAATTATGAAGGTCTTTTTGCTTTTGACAAAAACGGTGTTTATTGTAATGGCGATTTTGTAGCAACTGATACAACCGGATTTAAATTCATTGCCGAAATTATGAGGGCAAATCGTCAAGCCGGTATCAATGTTGTATGGAGAACAAAACATAAAATCTTCAGAAATAATGTAGAAATTAAAGAAGATATCGATATCGAAAGTTTTAGAACTACTGGTTATAGGGTAACTCGATACTTTAAGGATAAAAATTACCTCTATTGCGATTTCAAAAAAGTAAAGAATGCTGATTTGAGTTCCCTTTCGGAGTCATCCGGTGATTTAATTTATGACAAAAAATTTGTTTACATTGACGGAAAAATAGCAATGCATAATGGAGATACACTTCGTTCTGTAAATGATTTTTTGATGAAAACTTCAAAAGAAGTACTAACATTATATGAGCGCAAAGTTATTCCTTACATCGATGCAAAAACTCTTAGTCGTTTGTCAAGGTTTTACTGTGTAGATAAAAACTTTGCGTATATCAGAGACCAAAATACTGCCGTAACGGGAAAAAATGCAAAACATATTAAAGTTTGGGATCAGGTGAACAGTGCCTACATTTCAGATGGCAAAAATGTATATCGCGACGCCAGTCCTATTAAATTGGAAGTTGATGCTAAATCTTTTGGAATGGTTGCGTCTTCGGATTATTATTTTGACAAAAGCGGTATTTACGAACGAGAATGGGATGACAAAGAAAAAAAATCTTATGCTGCAAAATTTCCTTTTAGTTATACAAAAAAAATTACGAACAATAACACATTTCTTAGCCGTGATTATAGATATCTAATCTATGAAAATCAAGCTTGTGATCGCTCAAGAAAAAAAATGTATGAAAATCTCTCTCAGGAGCAAATCAATGTAGCAAAAAGCGACAAACTAAAAATACTTAATACTACTGACAAAATTGAGGAAAAAAAGATTTACGAAAACCAGCTGTATAAAGCCAACAATAAAATATACATTAATGGTACGGAAACAACAGCAGATGCGGAAACGTTTGAAAGGATTCTGGATTTTTATAAGGACAAAAATAATGTTTACAGCTATAGAGATCAAAAGCTTATTCCTGTTAAGGGTCTGGATGCAAAAAGTGTTAAGCCATTCTTTAATTTCCTGACAGATAATGATTATATCTACTATGGTACCAATAAAGTAATCAAAAATAAAAATCCTGAAATATTAGCAATTATAACAGGAAACAGGTCCGGATGTGGTTTCGACACTACACCTCCTTCTAATTATTATATACTTAAAAATGATGAAGGGTATTGGCTGGCTCTTATTTCAAATAAAGCCATAATTAAATTTTTAGGAAATAAACGTATTGAAGGCATAGGAAATATTGTTCCTCTATATACTCCACCGCCAATAGTCACGCCTGAAAGTATAGAAGAAAACAAGATTTATAATAGAACAGAAGTAGATGTAATGGCAGATTATAAAGGAGGAATAGCTGCACAAGTAAACTTTGTAGATAAAAATTTTATCGCACCAAAAGATAATGGAGAAAAAATTGAAGGAAAGGTTTATTTGTCCTTTGTAATAGAAAAAGACGGAACACTTACTGATGTAAAAGTAATGAGAGACTACGGTTATGGTTCTGGCAAAGAAGCTTTGAGAGTCCTAAATAAAATGCCCAAATGGATTCCGGCACAATTTAAGGGAAAACCCGTCCGAACTTTTAACGCTACTGTATTCACTATCCATTAATAACTAATGAATTATTAAATTCAATTTATAAATAGGATTAAAAAAGTTCCATTCCTATTTATATTTGAAAAATCATACCCTGTAATTCCAATCTTTGTAAAAGAGAATTTATGACAAAAACACTATTCATTATTTTACTTTATTTCGCATCAAATAATTTATTTTCACAAGCCATAACAGGATATACCTTAATCCCTGACGTTAATTTTGAGAAAGCTTTAATTGAGCTGAAATACGATTCTGGAAAGCCTGACGGAAAAGTATTAACCGCTGCTATTATCAATATAAAATCACTAAATATTTCAGAAAAAAACATTTCCAATTTAGCAGGGATAGAAGATTTTGAAGCATTAGATAATTTAGCCTGTTCCGGAAATAAATTAACGAAGCTGGATCTCAGCAAAAATACCGTTTTGACTTTTCTATCTTGTTCAGAAAACAAAATGAGATCATTGAATGTAAGCAAAAATACAGTTCTTAGTGTCTTATTCTGTTACAATAATGAGTTGAAAACTTTAGATGTGACACAAAATGTAAAGCTAACTGACCTAAATTGCTCCAGGAACAAATTAGCAACTTTAGATGTCACACAAAATACAAAGCTAACTGACTTAAGTTGCTACACGAACAAATTAGTAACTTTAGACGTAAGCAAAAACACTAGTTTATACAATTTAATTTGCATCCAAAATCAACTAACGTCTTTGAACTTAAGTCAAAACAGTACTTTAGAAAATTTACAATGCTATAATAATGCATTGGCTTTTCTGGATTTAAGTCAAAATAAAAAATTAACTAATTTAGAGTGTCAATATAATAAATTAACTCTGTTAAATTTAACTCAGAACATTAATCTGATTTCTATACAATGTCAAGATAATCAATTAACAACCGTAAATTTTTCAAAAAACAATGCCCTTACCAACATAGACTGTCGCAATAATCAATTGACTACGTTGGATGTTAGCGCAAACAAAACTTTGACCGAATTGGCATGTAGTGGGAATCAGTTAAAAAAGTTGGATTTCTCAAATAATCCTTCTTTAAAGGGTTTCGATTGTTCTAATAATCAATTAACTGATTTGAATATTAAAAATTGCCGTTCTATACATTACATATTTACTGAGGAAAATCCCGATCTAAAATGTATTAGTGCAGATTTCGATGGTAAACCTTATGATGGGCGCAATATGTCAGACTTTTCAAAATGCAAAATATCATGTGTAGAAATGGAACCCGGATATACAGTGATTCCAGATGTTAACTTTGAGAAAGCTTTAATTGCATTGAAATATGATTCTGGTGAGCCGGACGGAAAAGTCTTTACTGCTAATATTGCCTCTATAACAGATTTGGATGTTTCAAATTATCAAATTAAAGATCTAAAAGGTTTGGAGGATTTTGTTGCTTTAAAAACGTTGGATTGCTCTGGAAATCTTATTGAAAATCTGGATATCAGCGAATATAAAGCCTTGACAAAACTGATTTGTGCCAAAAATCAAATGAGCTATTTAATTGTCAAAAACAATAAAAATCTGACTGCGCTTTACTGCCAGGAAAATTGGATTGATACTTTAGACATTTCTGCAAATAAGGCCTTAAAAGAGTTAAATTGTGAATCCAATAGTATAGATTTAGATGTTAGTCAGAACAAAGCGTTGCTTACTTTGAGATGTGGTTATAATAACCTGAATCTTTTGGACGTTTCTAAAAACAAAGCACTAACTGAATTAAATTGTGAAAATAATAACCTTACCATTCTAAATGTTTCCGAAAATAAAGCACTGACTACTTTATATTGTGGCAATAACTCATTAACTGAATTAAGCGTTATTAAAAATACTTCATTAATTGAATTGGACTGCCATGGCAATCAACTAAAAAATCTGGATTTATCCAAAAACATACGTTTGGATTATGCCGATTGTCAATATAATAAAATAGCAAATTTAGATTTATCCCAAAATATTGCTTTGACAATTTTATACTGTGAAAATAATAAATTAACGGCCTTGGATTTATCTAAAACTCTAATTTTAAATGGGTTGTTTTGCAATAATAATCTATTAACTGCTTTAGATGTAAGTCTGAACCCAAAATTAGAAAAACTTTCTTGTGCTACTAATCAATTAACAAGCTTAGATATATCTAAAAATAAAAACCTGCTCACGTTGTACTGCAATGAGAATAAATTAAAAGTACTAGATGTAAGTTTAAATACACTATTGCGTAATTTTAGCTGCGCGTCAAATCAACTAACCGATTTTGATGTCTCAAAAAATAAGGTTTTGTCGTATTTTAAATGTAGTTCTAATAAATTGACCAGTCTAAATACGAGTAAAAATACTCTTTTAATGTATCTTGAATGTAATTCTAATCAATTGAAAGATTTAGATTTAAGTAAAAATACAGCCCTGAAAGAGTTTAGCTGCCAGCAAAATGAATTAGAAAGTTTAGATCTGTCTCATAATCTGCAATTAACCACCGTTTCATGCAAACAAAATAAGTTAAAAAGTCTCGATTTATCCAAAAACACAGAATTATTTAGTTTAACTTGCTCTTCGAATGAATTGACTGCGCTCAATCTCAAAAACGGAAATAATAGTAAAATATCATCTGTTGACGCACTCAAAAACAAAGATCTAAAATGTATTCAGGTTGATAAGGCAACCGCTCCTTCTTCGAAATGGCTTAAAGATCCTGGTGTGCTTTTTTGTACGTCATACCAATAAAACAGAGATAGCGTTACAAATTTAGTCGATTGAGATACCGTAACACCGTAATTATGTTGGAACTTTGTATCCTTTAAAAACGATAATATATGAATACTTTAAAGTTATTAATTGTTGTAACTGGTATTAATATGCATTAAATGGGTAATCCGCCAACCGAAAGCCATTTATAAGGAAATATCTAAAACTAAAAATTATGCAGACAATATTAGGTGCAAGTGGACAAATAGGAGAAGAATTAGCAAGAGAATTGAAGCGAAATTTCACTTCAGATATTCGAATTGTAAGTAGAAAAGCAGAAAAAATAAACGATACAGATACTGTGTTTTCTGCAGATCTATCTATTGCAGAGAATGCAATTGAAGCTTTAAAAGGCAGTGAAATAGCCTATTTTACTTTAGGTCTCCCAATGAATTCTGATTTATGGGAAAAACAATTCCCACTTATCACAAAAAACATTATTGATGCCTGTAAAATCAACAAAACAAAATTGGTCTTTTTTGATAATACTTATATGTATCCGCAGGATAGCCGCCTGCTTACCGAGGAAACTATTTTTGCTCCGGTAGGAAAAAAGGGGAAAATAAGAAAAGAAATGACTGAAATGATTTTAAGAGAAATGAAATCAGGTCAATTGGAAGCCGTTATTTGCCGCGCACCTGAATTTTATGGTCCCGGGAAAACACAGAGTATAACCAACACTTTGATTTTTAACAACATAAAAGAAGATAAAAAATTAAAAGTGCTATTGAGAGACGATAAATTAAGAAGTTTAATCTGGACACCTGATGCCAGCCGTGCAACAGCACTAATTGGTAATACTCCTGATGCTTTTGGGCAGACCTGGCATTTACCGATTGATGACAACCGATTAAATTATAAACAATTTATTACTCTTGCTTCAAAAATTTATGGAAAAGAATTAAAGTATTCAATTATACCGAAGTTTGTTTTTAAAACTGGAGCATTATTCGATAAAAGACTGAAAGAATTACAAGAATTACTTCCCAGATATAAATATGACAATTTATTTGACGACTCAAAATTTAAAAAGCGTTTTCCTGATTTTAAGGTAGTAACTTACAAGCAAGGCATCGAACAGATTAAAAAAGAGCAATTATCAGTCTAAAATTAAATTGCAACTTATTGATGTATAAATCAGAATTGCAAAGTTGGTTTAGTTTCTGAAAAAAAAATGAAATATTAATCTTTTATGCTATAAAGAATGTTTTGAAAGTCTCCTTTTACCTTTGCTTTATTTTCTTCCGGAGTCCATGAAAAAATTCTGTAGAAAGCCTTATTTGTTTCTGCAATACCAATAAAATAATATATAGTTTTCTTTTTCTCTGTGTCAAAAATAGTCATATCGGTTTCTATAAAATTTATTGGACCTTTCTTTAAAAACTCCGGAGCTGAAACTTTCCTTTGTTCTTCGTATGTCATATAATCTTTAATTACCGCTTCATAGTAATCGTTAACGGCGTAAGATTCCGGCAGATTATTATTTTTTTTATGGTCATAAATTATATAACCGCGAACATCATTTTTTTCACTTTTATATTCCATTGCCGAATAACTATTTATTCCCGAAGTTTTACTCATATAAACCGGTAAACTAATATTAAAGGTATGACCAGCCTTGTAGGTTACTAATTTCAAGTCTTCGCTGGTAAATTCTTTATCGATAATTTCGACAAACATGTCATTAGATTTTATTACTCCGTCCTGACTGTACATCGTTACCCTTGGAAGTCTCAATCGTCCTGGTCTAATCGCTTTTAAAGAAAACGAAACTTCACTGTAATTTGATTTTGTACTTGTATCAGGACCACTTTCTACTGTAAAATTTTTACCTTCTATTCCGGCTGAATCAATCTTTTTCTCAATTGTATACGTTATCGATATCGGTTCTTCTATACCATACTTTAATTTGTCAATTTTAATTTTAATTCCCTGTGCCATTACATTATAAGAATGGAACATGATGAAAAAAAGTAGCGGCACTAATGTTTTGTAGTTCATGTAATTTTTACTTTATATTTTATGATACTGTTTTGATAATTTAAAAAATCAAGCAGCTGTTTTTCCTTTTAATTAATCTTTCAAACTGTATAATACCTTTTGAAAATCTGCTTTGAATTTTGCTTTGTTTTTCATCAGTGTATAAAAAACAACTGTATATAAAGTTGTTTTGGTCTCTGCTGATCCAATAAAATAATAGACATTCTCGTTAGTTTCGGCATCATGATACGTTATATCTGTTGCTACAAAATTGATGTCTTTACCTTTTTTAATTAGTGGCTGGGATACTGTCTTTTTTTTGGGCATTTTTTTGGAAAAATCAACAATTGTGCTTCCATGATATTTATCAAGCGAAGTATATTTTCCTCCTGATAATTGAATATCTTCCTTTTTTTCAAATGATGTGTAACCAAAAATAGTCTTTGCCGTGTTTCCGTATTGGATTGCTGCAGCATTATTAACGTCAACAGTTCGTTCTAAATATGCAGGCATACTAATATCAAAAGTATGTCCCGCTTTATATTCTTTAAGTGGAGAATTTTCGGTTTTAATTTTATCTTCTATTTGCTTGTCTGTTAATAATGTTCCTGTTACCTCAATAAACATTTCTTCTGATCTTATTGGCTTCTCATCAACATGCATTATCAATCGTGGCAAGCTTATTTTTCCAACGCTGAGCGGTTTTATAATATACGAGTAAGAAGTACTTTTTGTACTCTTTCCATTAAGGTAAGTTGTAGAAAGAGATTGTGAAGGTCCTGAAATAACCTTAAATTCACTTTCATCAATTATATCAGCTGAATCAATGCTTTTATCAATTTGATAAGTCACTGTTATATTATCTGTTATATTATAGTCAGATTTGTCTGTGGTGGTTTTTATTTCCTGACCTATTAAATTTAAAGATTGCAGAAATAAGAAAGACAACGTTATTACTTTATAAAACTTCATATTGTATCTATTTTTTGGCTTGGTTTATTTAAACGTCTTATTAAAAACAAAAGACCTGTTTGCATCTTCGAACTCAATTTCAACATCAATCACAAACTCGGTTTCGCTATAAAGCATCACGCAATCATTTACTTCAAAATTCTTGCTTACAGAAGCAAATTCATTAATTGATATCTTTTTTCCTGAAGTATTAAAAACCTTAATATTTCTATACTTCTGGTTCTCATTCTCTTGCGTCATTTCTGCCATTTTATTCCCATTTGGATAAAACAGTTCTACAATTTTACCTTTGTCAGTATATGTTACTTTTTGAGCTGCCTTTTTGGGGCTTGATTTATAATAATACTGCCATTCACCAAATTTATTGTTATCCCATTTATTTTCTCCTGAAAATTTTATATTTCCATTTTCAAAATACCCGGTCATTTTGCCATTCCTCCGACCACCTTTATAATTAATTTCAGAAGCTAAAACACCATCTTCATAGTACGATTTGCAAAGCCCGTTTAAACTTCTGTTTCTTAATTGTTCTTCTACTTTTAGTTTTCCATTTTCATAATAAACCAGGTGTTTTGCCGTAACGTCGTTTCTATCATTACTAATTTCTCCATAATCTGTCTGTTCCTTAATTTTCCCATTTTGATAATAGGTTATCCAGCTTCCGGTATTATAATTTTGAAAGACTCCTCTAACATTTTTAGATTCGACCATCTTATAAATCTCTGTTTTTTCTATTTGCCCATTCGGATAATAATAGGTATGTATACTGTCTTTTAATTGTGGATTTTTAGAAACAAATTTTCCAATAAATTTTATTTTCCCATCTTTATAAAAACTTTTCCATATTCCATCTTTGAAGTTTTTTTTATAATACCCTTGTTCTGCGATTTTCCCTTCAATATAATGAGATTCAAAATAACCGGAGTAATAAGTATTATCGTAATGATATAATTCTGTTATTGAATCTCCGTACACTTTTTTATAACTTTCGTTTTGAGGATAAAGCAGTCGTTCACTTCTTAATTTACCGGTTCTGTCATATTCCCTTTCCATCCATCTGGTATCTTTTCCTTTTTCGTAACCATAAAGATTTTCTTTTTTTATTATACCCGAATCATAAAAATCTGATTGTAAAATCTGATTGTGATCCTTATAAATTTCTCTTATTCTAACCGTTTCATCTTCATTCGTTACTTCATAAACACCATTTCCTTTTTTATCAATATCTTTTACAACCGCCAATCTGCCGTTTGTAGAATAGCCTCTAATAAAAACAGACCTTCCTTTTTTATCAAATTTTTCTATTTGCGAAATTTTTCCATTTTCAAAAAAGTCTGTGTATGTTCCAGATTTATTTCCGTTTTTGTATGTTCCTTCTGATCTTTTTATTCCGCTTTCATAATATTCCAGCAAGTCGCCATCGAGCTTTCCGTCTTTATAATTTTTAATTATTTTGACTTGTCCTTTATTATAAAATTCTTTTCCAACACCGTTATATTTCCCTTTGATATAATTTTGTTCTTCTGAGATATTTCCCGAAGAATAAAATCGCTGCCATAAACCAGTCTGTAAACCATCTGCATCCAGATAGCCTTTTTCGGTACCATAAACATTATATTTTCGTTCAACGAATTTTGTTTGAGAAAATGAGAGGTTTGCTATAAATAGGAGAATTAGAGTAAATCTTAAATACATTGTTTTTATTTAAATTTTAAAATTTTGTCACGATAAATAACTGTTCGAATTTTAAGCGAATCATTAATCGGTGAAGTACTCGATCTTTCTTTCCATAATGGCAGAAACTTCACTTGACGGATCATTCACCCTAATTTTGCATTCTATCCAATTATCGTGTTCATCGTATTTATATTCGTAGTATTTGTCTAAATAAAGCTGTGTTTTTCGAACTAGTTCTTCGTCTTTTGGCTCAACATGCAGTAAATTGGCAATCAAATCTCCTTGTTTATTGTATTTACGAGTGTAATTATGCACATCTGATAAATAATATTCCTCGGGATATTTTTGAAATATAGATTCGCTTTCTGCAAAACCATCCTTTGAATTATAGTCATATTTTACAAAACCTATTTCTTCTTTTACCTTCTCGACAATTGTAAAAACGGTGTATTTTAACAAACGATCTTTTTTGTCGTAATCAAATACTATTTCTGCTTTTACGGGTTTTCGTTCGTAATTATAGGTTACAATAATGTCTTGTAATTTATACTCTCCGCCAACGCTAATTTTTTTCAACAACCCACTTGAGCTGTATTCAAAATGCCATTTACTCTTCAGATTCTTGTCGTAGAGATCTTCATTTTCATCATCTTCGAGTTTTTTACCTTTGTTTACTGTTCTGTAAAGTACTCTATCTGTAATGTATCTATTGTCTTCATCGTAATTCATACCATAAATTTCATGTACTGCACCGCGCAATTCAACAGCGCTTTCCCTATATACACTTGTATTGGCTGGTATACGATAAAATTGCTGCGATAGCATCGAAGGATAATCTTGTTTGCTGGTACGTTTGTTTTTATAAATCAAATCGTATTCACTGTACTTATATACATCTAGATCCTCTAATCCTTTTGGTTCTAACTCTAAACTATCGTTAAAAAGACCCATCAAAGATTTTGTCTTTAATCCATACTTGTTATATTCAACAAAAACATTTTCATAATACTTCCCTTTTGGGGTCGCAATCCTGTTTTCATTATTGTATTTATTCTTTAGGTCAATGTATTTTGCCGTTAAATGATAGGATTTTACAGGTCCTTTTAGATTTTCATCTTGCAAATCTGAGTAGAGAATTTTTTGAAGATTATTTTTTGATGCTTGAGAAAAACCTGCAACATTAAGTATTAGAAAAAATAAAATAAGGTTCTTTTTCATTTTGGTTATTTACAATTTTGTTTTTGGCAGCAAGAAATATCTTTAAGATTTTCTTAACTATTCGATTTTTAAAAGTAAACAAAAAAAAATTAGACAAGACAAAATATTATCAAAACAATAAGAAAAAACAGATCTATAAATCCTGGAAAATCTACATGATATTATATAATAAAATATCGTAGAAAAGAGTCAAATTTGTAATATATTACTAAATATACAGCTATGAAATTTTTTACAATACTTGCAATCTCGATTTTCTTTTTCTCTTGTCAGCAAAAAGAGAACAAAAAAACTTCTGTTTCTACTTCAGATTCAATTATAACAAAGAAAATCAAAGAAGAAAAGAAAGACGATAACCAACAAATTGGCGATACTATATTCCTGAAACTTAAGGACGAAAAAGGTTTATTTGTAGCCAATGGTTCCTTAGATTCAATTCATTCGCGAATATATGTCAAATTTAAAAATGAAAATATAAGCGAATTAAAAGCAAAGATTATCCCTGCTCCAGGCAAAGGAAATATCCGTTTTAATCAAATTATTTTTCCGGATAAATCTTCAGATGGTCCTTTTGGAATGGATTTAAGCATTCATCTAACACAAAAAGGAAATCATATTCTGGTCATTGGACATTCTCTTATGGCTGATAATCCTTATTGGGGTAAATTCAAAGTGGAAGTTGAGAATCAGAATTAGTGATTTGATATGGTATTCTGAATTTGAAGAAATATCCTTAACGGCAAGTCTGCTAATAGGTCTTATCAATGGATTATTACACATTATAAGCTGGATCTTTCTATTGGAAATTATTCCATCGGTTTACATTCTTAATTTTAAAGGGTATTATCTTCAGCTTGTATTTGTACACAATATTTTTATCATTAGTGCTTTTTCTATAAACTGGCTCATTATGTAATGGTTTTTACATTTATTAAAGCATAATTTTAAACAAATACCACATCATAAAAATAAAGCTGCCTCAATGAGGCAGCTTTATTGCTTTTATTATTCAGGATCAATATCGTGATCCATTTTATTTTGCATCAAACCATAGTTTTGTAGTCAACAGGTCTTTTCCCTGAACTGATATTGCGGCTTGGTAACTTGTTCCGTTCAGTGACTGTTCTGTACCCGGATAAAAGAAACGAGAAGGTATTTTTCCGTCCAGAACCGTAGCGGGACCAGCTGTCAATACCGGATAATCAAGTCTTCTCCACTCTACAAAGGCATCAAGACCTTGTCCGAAGAATGCAATCCATTTTTGAGTACCTATCGATTTAGCATAATTTGTTGCATCGTATTTTACAGTTGCCTGATTAAGATAATTAGCAACAGTTGTTGCATCTGTAATCCCAAATTGATTTAGCGATGCCGTAATGGCACTTTTATAAAGCTGCTCTGCATCTCCTGCAATATAACCACGTGCTACTGCTTCAGAAAGATTGAACAATGTTTCTGAATAAGAAGCTATTACAGCCGGTGATGACGAGGTCAGAAAGTATTTACCCGGTTTTGATGTTTTGGCAAAACCCTGACTATTAGCATCACTATTTGATAATCCGTTAGCACCACCAACATATTTACCAACACTTGCATCAGAAGGTAACTGCGCATAAACCGGTAAACGAGGATCAGACAACTCATATAACTTATCAACCAATGTTTTAGAAATACGGAAATCATCTCGTGTCTCAAACCATGCCGAAGCCGGATTTTGCTGTGGTGAACTCGTGTAAGTAAACTGAAAAGTATCACTATTGCTGCTCAATACTCCTGCTGCATCTGTTGTGGCGTCAATCGCAGCTTGTTTTGCCAAAGCAGGCTCTTTGTCTGAAATTCTCAATGCAATACGCAAACGAAGCGAATTTACCAGTTTCTTCCATTTTAAAATATCTCCTTTATAAGCCAAATCTCCGGTAACAGCACCATTTGCAGTGTTTAATAACGATTGTGCTTTTTTCAAATCTTCAAGTAATCCTGTGTATACTTCTTTTTGAGTATCATATGCCGGTGTTACTTTTAAGCCTGCTTCTTTGTACGGAATACTTCCGTAAGCATCTGTTAGCAATAAAAATGTCCATGAACGCAAAGTCAGTGCGATTCCTTTATAATTTGAATTTGCCTGTTCATTCGAAAAATTCAAAATCGTATTTAAATCGGTAATCAAAGTCGAATATCCTGTATTCCACAAAGAAGTAAATGACGTATTAGAAACATCGTATCTGTCCGGTTCTGTATATTGAATTTTAGCCCAATGCTGCACAAATAACAAAGACGAATTAAAATTATTATCAGAACCCCAATATAAATCTGCGCCCTGTTTTAATGTTCCTGTCAAAAGATACGGTGCCAATGGAGTTTCAGTTGCATTTGGATTTTTATTAATATCATCCAGGGTATCACTGCATGAAGTCAGTGACAATGCAAGTAGTGTTGTATATAATAGCTTTTTTAGCATGATTTCGTGTTTTTAAAATTTAAGATTAACATTGAAGCTATAACTTCTGGTAGTTGGCAAAGCCAAACTCTCTAATCCTTGTGCGTTTCCAGTATTGAAAGCTGTTTCAGGATCAATATTTGGCGCATCTTTATAGATAAAGAAAAGATTACGACCAACAGCAGTGATACTCGCTCCTTCTAATCCAAGTTTTCTAACAAATGATTTATTGAAATTATATGCCAATTTTACTTCTCTTAATTTTACAAAAGTTGAACTGTAGATATAAGCTTCACTAATATTGTAAGATGCTTTGTAATATTCCTGAGCACTAAGAACAGAAGTGTTTGGAGTTCCATCAGCATATACTCCTTTAAAAATCATTCCGTCATCATATACTGCTGCACCACCTGGGGCACTTGCACCTGCCGGAAGCAAAGTTTTTGTAGTGCCTGTATAATAGTAATTTAATCCGCCGTTTTCGGCACCACGTCCCGGAAGCGTCTGAGCTAAAACACCAGTGTAATTACCGGTTCTGTTCGTTCCTGAGAAAAGTTCTCCACCTACACTGGCATCAACCAGAAATGAAAATTCAAGATTTTTATACGTTAAAGTGTTTGTAACACCCGCTAAATAATCCGGAGTATAATGTCCTAATACTTTCTTTTGCGGATCAGCTTTTGGCAATCCGTTTGCTCCTACTACAATATTTCCGTTAGCGTCACGCTGATAAGCTGTACCGTAAAGTGCTCCATAAGCCTGTCCCACAGAGGCTAATACATCAACACCACCAGAAGTACCAATTGTATAGTTTTTAATCTGTTTGTCATAATCCAGAATATCAACCTTGCTTATATTCTTTGAATAATTTACAGCCACATTCCATTTGAAATCTTTAGTTTGAACAGGATTTCCATCCAATTGAATTTCTATACCATGATTGTTTATTTTACCAGCATTGATTAATTGCGAAGTATATCCACTTGCTGCAGTAGTTTTTATCTCTAAAATCTGGTCAAAACTATTGGTGTTATAATAAGCGAAATCAAAATGCAATCTGTTTTTCCAGAAAGAAGCCTCAAGTCCAAGTTCTGTAGAACGTGTTGTTTCTGGCTTCAGGTTCTCATTCAGTTTCTTTTGAGAGGAGGTTTGAATTGGATTTCCGTCAAATGCAGTTTGAAAATTGTAAACTGTAGACAATTGATACGGATCTGCATCATTACCAACTTCAGACCATCCGCCACGTAACTTTAAGAAATCAAGTGTATTACTTTTCAGATTTAAGGCATCAGATAATACTAAACTTCCATTAAATGAAGGATAAAAATAAGAACGGTTATTGCTTGGCAATGTCGATGACCAATCATTACGGGCAGTTACGTTTAAAAAGGCATAATTTCTAAATCCAAATTGTGCCGATGCATATGCACTATATACTCTTAATCTTGATAACGAGTTTGATGACGTTAACGGATCTCTTGAATTCGTCAATGTATATAAATCCGGTACCGCTAAACGTGGTGCTTTTTGATAATTGTTTGCATCACTATGGTTACGAATATTGAATCCGGCAAGAGCATCCAGACTAAAATCGTCATTCAGTTTTTTGGTATATGTAAAAATACCCTCTGTATTTTGTTCGCTTACCGTATAAGCGTCTTCGGCATATGATCCAAAAGGAGTTCCGTTTGTACCATATCTAATCTCGTACTTTCTGCGATCGTTATAATAATCAACTCCGGTACGGAATTTAAAATTAAGACCTTCGGCAAGTTTTGCATCCAGGTGAATATCTCCAATTAAACGATTACGCTGTTGACTTGTCGTATTGTAATAAGCATTCCAATATGGATTACTATAATAGCTGTTATTCCAGTTAACATTTCTGTTATTTCTAAGCTCGTTAACGTCTACCTGACGTCCAAACCAAAGAAACTGAAGCATTACACCCGCAGCACGATTACCCGTTGGACCACCCGGCAATGCTGGAGCATCTGTAACAATATAGTTAGCATTTACTCCTACTTTTACATTTTTGGATATTTGATAATTCGTATTAACCGTAAAATTTGTTTTGTTTACTTCGCTGTTAGGTACTATTCCTAATTGTTTTTGATTGTTTACTCCTAAACGGAAATCTGATTTATCATCTGATTTTGCCACCGAAATACTATTATCATAAGTAAGACCAGTATTAAAGAAATTCCTAACATTATCAGGATGAGCCACAAAAGGCACCGCCTGGCCATTTGAATAAAATTGCGGAATAAGGCGTCCGTCTAATCTAGGTCCCCAGCTTTCATCAACTCCATCGTTAACTCCGCCACCTTTACCGTCTACAAAGCTAAATTTTCCGTTTGATCCTTGTCCGTAAGAGTTTTGAAAACTTGGCAATGTAGCAACCTGAGAAATTGTTATACCTGAACTAACATTGATACCAAGTCCTTTTTGATTTCTTCCTGATTTTGTAGTAATCAAAACAACACCATGTGCAGCACGAGATCCGTAAAGAGCCGCAGCATTAGGTCCTTTTAATACCGTTAATGATTCAATATCCTGCGGATTTAAATCGGCAATTGCATTTTTGAAATCTCGTGAGGCAGCTGCTCCTCCAACAGTGTTCAACTGCGAATTATCAACCGGAACTCCGTCTACCACAAATAATGGCTGGTTATTTCCCGCGATAGAAGTTTCTCCACGAATTACAATACGCGAAGATCCCATATCTCCCTGAGAATTCGTAATACGAACTCCCGCCAATTTACCGGTAAGACTATTCAAAAAGTTAGTTTCTTTTGTATCTGATAACTCCTTGCCTTTCAGCGCCTGAGTGGTATATCCTAAAGATTTCTTTTCTTTCGAAATTCCAAGTGCTGTAACGACTACTTCAGATAATGCATTTTGCTCCTGAGTAAGACTAATCACAACCGAATTTTGAGTAACTACGGTTTCTGCTTTTTTATATCCCAGATAACTTACTATTAATGTGTACGGAAATTTTTGTCCGGTTTGGAAATAAAACTTCCCATCTAAATCTGTTGCAACACCATGTGTAGTTCCTTTTATGTTTACCGAAGCACCAATAACAGGCTCTTTTGTAACCGCATCGATTACTGTTCCTTCGAGTCTGGACTGGATTAATGGTTTGGTTTCCTGCGCCTTAATTCCTATGGAAACCAACAAAATACATAGTCCTATAAATCTATTTAATTTTTTTTTCATTACTTTGTTTTAGTTTAATAAATAAGGCAAGCCCAAAACAGATTTGCTCTGCTCTCACTTTCCTTATAGAGATGTACAATTTCTTTAAGCTTCGCCATTTCTGTTCCCGCAGAAATGGTTCTTTTTTATATGCTATGCATTCGTTTTTTCATTTTTACTTATTTTGGATTATTATTATTATTTGATTTTGTCTTTGTAAGATTTCAACGCTAAATATTAAAGCGTCCTCTTATTAGAAATTTATATGAATTTGAGATTGGAGAAATTTTAAAAGCGATACATCAGATCAAAACTGCCAAATGGCTTTTACCTGTTCAAACTAAAAATGTATCTGATAGGCTGTTTTTATTGTATTAATTTTAAATTCTACTAATTTGATAGAACAAAAGTATGTTAAAAATTTTAACACAAAAATTTTAATCACTTTTTTTGAAAAAAAAATGTCAATTAAAGTTTTAGTAAAGTTTTAAATTACTAAAAACAAAGCAGTTAATAGTTATTGTCGTTTTTTATGCTATGTAAGAAATTTTCTAAATTAAAAGACAAAAACAGAAAAACCAATCATTTTGAAATCTCTTAACAGTAAAAGAAAATGGATTTTGGTTGGATTTTAACAATGATTTGAGTGATTTCGCACATTATTAATCTCTGTAATCAACAGCAAAAAATGACCGTGTCTTCAATTAAAATACTTAAAAAAAAATCGCTATTTTTAACGAACATTCAATCTTTTTATATGACAGATAAATCACAACTTCGAAGCTCCATTTTTAGACATCTTGACGGTTTGGCCATTGCTCCGGTAGCAATAGCGCTTAAAAACAATGCAGTTTTAGAGTTTATCCTCAACAAAAAGCAGGTACAATTAACTGAGCTCGTAAATGTTTTTAAGGCAAATGAAGGATATTTGAATGTTGGTTTGCGGATTTTGGCTTCTCAGGGCTTTTTAGATTACGAAGTAAACAACCAAACACAGGAAATTAAGATTTCTGTAAATGAAAAGACAGCAATAGCTTTTTCACTCTTTTATCTTTATGAAGATGTTGTCGATTTACTTCAGTTTTCTATTCAGTTTCATTCACGTCTTTTCGAAGATGAACCGTTTGAAAAGCTCAACATTATTTTCGAAAAATATAAAAAAAACTACGGAATTAAACCTTCTGATGATGCCTTGATAAACAGTATTCAGGATCAGATTTTAAAACATATTGAAGGATATTTAATTGGACCAACAATAGTGCGTTTGGCTATGAAAGGAATGTTTCACAAGTATTTTATGGAAACTTCTTTTAAGCCCGAAGAATTTCATAAATCGCCTGAAAACTTCAAGAAAATACTAGACTTTTTTGTGCATCTTGGGTGGTTTCTGGAAAAAAAAGGCAATTATCAATTTACCGAAGACGGTTTGTTTTTCGCAAAAAGAGCCAGCGCTTATGGTGTTACGGTTTCTTATTTACCAACATTTGCCAAAATTGAAGAATTAATTTTTGGAGATCCTGCCGCATTAAGAATGATAACCGACGGTGAAAACGAAATTCACGTTGATCGCGAAATGAATGTTTGGGGAAGCGGTGGTGCTCACGACACTTATTTTAAAGTTGTAGACGAGATTATTGTTAAACTTTTTAATTTGCCCATTGAAGAACAACCCAAAGGAATCCTCGATATGGGTTGTGGCAATGGTGCTTTTCTGCAACATATTTTTGAAGTAATCGACAGGCAGACTTTACGCGGAAAAATGCTCGATGAATATCCGTTATTTTTAGTTGGAGCAGATTATAATCAGGCTGCGCTAAAAGTAACGAGAGCCAATCTTATCAAAGCAGATATTTGGGCAAAGGTAATTTGGGGAGACATTGGACGCCCGGATTTACTTTCGGATGACTTGAAAGAAAACTATGATATTGACCTGAAAGATTTGCTTAACGTAAGGACTTTTCTAGATCACAACCGAATTTGGACTGATCCGAAACATATCGACAAAGACAGAATCAGTAAATCTAGCGGTGCATTTGCTTACAGAGGAAAAAGAATCAGCAACAATCTTGTAGAAGATAATCTATTGGAACATTTACAAAAATGGTCACCATATGTTCGCAAATTTGGTTTACTCCTGATTGAGTTACACACGATAAACCCAAAACTTGCCGCCGGTAATTTAGGAAAAACTCCCGCAACAGCTTACGATGCTACTCACGGTTTTTCTGACCAATATATTGTTGAAATAGATGTCTTTAATAATGTCGCGGCAGAAGCAGGATTGTTTCCGGATAAATCAATTTTTAAACGATTTCCGGATGCTGACATCGCTACGGTTAGTATCAATTTATTGAAAGGACATTAAAATTATTCCTGACAGTTACATAAATCATTTGAAAATTACAAAAACCGAAGAAACCAAAAACAAATTATTAGTATGGAATCTAACGAGAATAGCAGAAAAGGTTTTATGCCAATTGAGCCTGATATTTATGACCAATTAGATGGGGATTATGATCTTATAATATCGTGTTTCGAATACATTCGAGGTGAAATTCCAACTATTTTAAATATTGATCCTGATGCCATTGAGGTATTTTTGGTTTCATTTTGTAACTTTTTAGGACAATATTATCCAGCAATCGGAATTCGGGATAAAGTAGATTCAAAAGAATCGGTACATTTAGATTTTTTTGAAATTGATGAAAAAATAGAAAACTGGTTAACTAATCTGGGAATTGAAAATCTCAAACAAAAAGCAAAAGAAATTAAAACTGTCGATTGGAAAACATTACAAGAGATAAAAGAATATCCAAGTCAATAAAACCACACTAAATATTTGATTCTGATAAAAAACATCAAACCAAGAAACCTCCAAAATCAAATAACTTTGGAGGTTTGTAATTTATAATCTTCAATAAGAAACCTGAATATTATAATTTACTATATCTTAATAAATTACTTGACAATCAGTTTTTTAGAAACATTATAACTATTTGAACTGATGGTAACAATATAGATTCCGCTACCCAAGTTGTGATTGATTTTTGCAGAAGCATTAAGTTTGTTTAGCAAAACCTTTCTTCCGTTAATATCCGTAACCGTAACTGTTGCGACATCATCTGCATTTAATTCTGGCAAGACAACATTAAATTCTTTGTCAATTGAAGGATTTGGATAAATACTAACCTCAAAGTTTTTCTCAACTGTTACTTCCGGACCATTAACTTTTTTTGATGTTGAAGTGCTTTGAAATTGCCATTGCGCACTATCCCAATTGTTTTGAGCTCCCGCATATTGAGCAGAACCATTCAGGTTTTCAATATGAATCATGCTTCCGGTCTGCCATCTGTTTTTAATTCTCACCCATGTAGCATCAACATTTTCAGTTGACCATTGTGCACTCATCCAATCAGGACCGGCAACAGTACATTGCACCACTCCTGTTAAGTTTTCGATATGCATCACATCTCCTGTACCTACATTTTTTAGTATAAAATAAGTCGCATCAACAGCTACTTTCTCCCATTTATAATTATTATTGGCAACAGTTGCACCGTAGCCAACATTTGCACCGGCATCATATAGATAATTATTAGTCCATTTGTTTTTAATAGTAAAGTAGTTTCCTGTTGCCGTGTTAACCGTAATTGTAGCCGTACTTGTTTTATTTCCGTCAGCGGTTGTTACCGTAATTATTGCTGATCCGTTAGCAACTGCCGTTACTAAACCTGAAGCATTAACTGTTGCAACGCCCGTATTGTTTGATGCATAACTAACCGCTTTATTTGTTGCATTCGACGGAAGAACTGTTGGTGTCAATTGTTGTGTTCCACCAACACTTAAAGTTGCTGTTGTTGGACTTAAACTCACACTTGTTACCGCCACATTTGATGAACTCACTGTGATTACAGCAGTTGCGGTTTTGTTACCATCCTGAGTTGTCACTGTAATTGTTGCTGATCCTGATGCAATTGCAGTAACCAAACCTGATCCGTTTACCGTTGCAACGCCAGTATTATTAGAACTGTATGTTACTGTTTTGTTGGTCGCATTTGCCGGAGCAACGGTTGGTGTTAATTGTTGTGTCGCGCCAACGCCTAAAGTAGCTGTTGCAGGTGAAACCGTTACGCCCGAAACCGGAACTGATGTACTTGAACAGTTAGAACCTTGTGTCCATGAAAATGTACCAATTGCACTAATTTCTTCATTTGCTGTGGCATTACCGCCTCTATTAGAATAATTCATGTTGCAATACGTACCATTTCCGGCAGGAGAACCTGCTATAAGTACAAAATATCCTCTGCCCCAATTTCTGTTAAGTGCATTATTATTTGGATATTCTTTACCGGTTCCGTTAACTGTAATGTCCTTAAACGAAAGATTATAAATACCATCACCTGATCTTTTACTAATCGAAATAGCATCATTTCTTGAATCTAAAATGTCAATACTATAAAGCTGCACATTTTTAACCTGACTTCCGGCATTAGTAGCGCTAAAAATATCTACCGCAGCAACCGGATTATTATAAGTATCATTAAAAGTTCCGCATGCTGTTACCGTAATATCGTGTATTTCGTGCATTCCGTCATTGTTAAATGGTGCTCCCGGAAAATTATTACTAACTCTGATACCCGCTTCCAGATTGTCTTTTATAATCAAATTGTAGGCTTTGTTATTCTTTCCGCCATAAATCGCCAGACCGCAGGCACGCCAGCAATTTTCTGAAGTATTATATCTAAAAGTATTATTGACACATTCCAAACCATCGGCAGACCAAATTGCCTGATCATCATCTCCATTATTTCTAAAGTTGCAATGCTCTACAATTGCATTTGCAGTTCCTTTGCACAGATTTATTCCATCAGCATAATTATTTCTAAAACGACAATGTGATAATGTAAAACCATCAGCAATTGCAGGTCCTCCGGTATTATATTGTGCAATCCAAGCTCCGCATTCAAAATGTTCAGCCCAAATATTTCTTACCGTTGAAGTGGATGTAAAAACACCATTTATAGCTTTATAAGAATTACTTCTCGAAGCCGAATTTGTGGTTAAGTACAAATCACTAAAGGAGATATTACTAGCATTGGCACGCAATCCACCATTTAAGCTGCTTGTGTTGGTAAAATTAATTTGAGTATACCACATTCCGGCACCTACTAATGAAGTATTGGCAACACCAAAATACAATTCTCTATTAACGTTATAAACCCCACTTGGAACAAATATTTTTTTACCACCGTTTGCATCAATAAAAGTCTGTAAATCACTTCCGTTTCCCGTGTAAGTCACGGAGCTCGCCGGAGCTGTAACGGCTGTAGCGATTGGTTCCATTTCTGCAAAATCCACATGGACATTCCCCGATTCTCTTACCAGTTTTAAAGTTCCGGATACAGCAATTTTAGCAGGAAGTTTATAACGTACTTCATCAAATCGCATTCTTGGGTTTTGATTGGTGATTCCGTTATTGTTAGGGTTTCCGTTGCTCCACAAATATTCCCACGACCAGGTCGAAGTCAAGGTTAGAGTTATAAGTTTTGTGTTTCCATTATACACGCCCAAAGTAGCCGTTTGCCCATCAGGAACACTGTATCGAACTACAAGTCCGTCTGCGGCTTCTGTAAGCGTCCATTGTACTGTGGCATTGTTAGCAGACATATTCACACATTGTTGATCTGTGGCTTCCGATTGAAGATCTCCCTGAACATAGGATTTTGAAGTAACTGTACTCCCATTAGACAATTGACCTAAGTTTGCTTCATACCTTTTGTATGGTGCATCATAATAACCTCGCTGTGCAAATAAATTTGAGGTTAAGAGTGCAAAAAAGATCCACATGATGTGGTAATATTTGTCTCTTTTAAAAAAAATAGTGTGTAATTTGTTTCTCATAGTTTTAGGTTTTTTAAATAGTTAGTTCCTATAAAAAGGACATAACGAAACTAGACCTAAAAAAGAAGTTTAAAAAAAAATGGGATAAAAATCAAGATTTACACAACGCTTTAATCAAGTCAATAGGCTAATAATCAATAAAATACACTTTACCATCAAATAAAAAATCAAGAATAAATATAGATGAGAAGTCTGTAATTTAAGGCTTCAAAAATAAGAATATTAAAAAATTTAACATCATTAATAATGATACTCTCTTTTTTTATGATTTATAATGTATAATTAATTTTCATAAAATTGAATCAGTTTTTTTTTGAGTTCTTTAACTGTATAATTTCTTTCATCAATAAGAGATTTATTTACCAAGCATTAAAAACTAAAAAAAGCTCATTTCCTAAGAAATGAGCTTTTTTAAAATCTTTAAACGAATAGGCTTTAAAATAATTCGCGATGAAAATTTTCAAAATAAATCTCAATCAATAACTCGGCACCTTTTGCAGATGCCAAATCGATTAATCCTATTTCGCAAAGTGCATCTATTCTGCACATTTGATCTCTAGTCGATTTTAGTTTTCCCACACATTTATCAAAAATAGCGATGTTTTCGATAGCGTTTTTTACAATTTTAATCAATTGTCTAAAATCATCCGAAGATAATTTACTTTCTTTTAGATAATTTTCTAATCTGGCTCCTTCTCTGTAATGAGGATAATTTTCTAACCCCATAAAGGTTAACATCCACATTTTATTATAATTCCATGTTGTTTTAATAATACCAATGTAATCGGCTATTAACTCATCGTGCAAATTATTGGTGGCCTGTCCGTATTTTTTAAGCGTATACAAATGCGTAAATTCATGTTCTTTTCGAATAGAAACTGAATATAAATTCCATAAATCCTCTGTCAGTCCTAACTGATTCGCCGTTACGTCACTGTAAGGTTTTGTGCTTAAAATGATCATTTTATCTTTGTATAAAGATTTATTGGGCATTACATTGTCTAAAAATTCTGTGTTCCAGTCTCCTAAAGGATTATTTTGCAACCAGTTTTTTTTGATCATATTTAATCGTTTCGAATTGTTAAGACCATTCAATAATACGGCTCCCATTGATGAAGGAATGGCTACCGGATTGTTTTTATAGACTAAAGACCGTACTATTTTTACAAAATCTTCTTTGCGAGGTATGATTAAAACCGGGATTTTGCCTGCGATGCTTTCATGAACTTCAAAGCTAATGTTTTTTGAATCTTCTAATTTTTGATAATCCTCTAATTTTATATCATTCATTTTTCCTCTTAAAACAACATCGATATAGAGGTCTATTTTATCTCTTTCTTTTTCAATCAAAAAATTCAATTGTGAATAACATTCTTTTAATATGCCAAAGATGTCTTTTCTGCCAGAAAAATTAAATAACGTTTCTTTCCAAAATTGAATTCCCTCATCTTCGACAATAGTAGATACCTCATAGTCATCGTTTAACGAAAATTTATTAAACAAATAAGCTTTAAGTTCATAAGATAAATCAATTGATACAACTTGATCAATTCGCTCGAGTGTAAGTGTATTATTCATTATTATTACGAAATTTGACGTTTAGCCAGCTGGTAAAGAAGCCATCCATAATTTGTGATTTCGGGTCGGGTAACTTTAATTAATCGATCTCATTTTCTAGTATAGAAACTTTTTCTAACGTCTATTTTATAAAAATGCTATCCATATATGTTTTGCAAAGAATTATACAAACTTTCGTAGTCTGTAATAACAGAGTCATTTGAATTTGCTCTGTTTAATTTGCTTTTTTTTTTGCGTTTAATACCTGATCACTATGCTTTAGTTTTATAGGAATATTGATGTATAAATATTCTGGATCAGACTGATCTGTTACTTTAATTTTTCTTCCGTTTGGCAAACTTCTCCCAAAAAATTTTTCTAATGTTTCTTCGGGGTTAGTAATTAATGATTTTTTAAAATCATCGTTTTCCCAGGCTTCCGTAATTATCCTAAAAAACACATCCTGACCTTTTTTTTGTTCTTCTGTTAAAATCATTTTATTTATTCTTAAAATTAAAATTTTACTTCATGCTTATCAAGATTATTAATCTATAACTTATTTGCAGAGAACTGATTAATTATCATACACATAATCTTTTAAGCTGTTAGTAAAGAGTATTCACATTCCTTATTTCGAAATGTTTTATTAGGCATTTTATCAATGTTATCAGATGTTATTAAAAATTTATTATCAGAGTAAAACTTTTTCAAACCATCATAACTCATTGCTATCGGTATCGTTTCAGAACCCAGATAATTAATAGAGCTTCCTATAACTTCTGCTTGTATGCCAAGCAAATTCATAATTCGTAACAGTTTGCTATCGCACTCTGCAAAGGCAATACCTTTTTTTTGCTCGCATAAAGGAGCAATTGCACACACCATCAGTCTTCTAAATAGTGTCTTATCTTTTATGTTTCTTTTGGTCGCAAATCGCCCAATGTGCCAAACAGAAGATAGTTTTTCTGAAAGATCTAAAACACTTAAAGGATTAATATCAAAAATTTTCTGAAGCGGAAGCTTCATCTCATAATCCCATTTAATTACTCTAATCGATCCTTGAATATTTCCTGAGAAATCTTTGGCAACAAAAATTTCAGAATCTTTAAAATAATTTAATTCTTCATTATAAACTTCTTGTGTATCTGTGTTAATTTTTTCGGTACTTACATTTTCGCAATGATGATTAAAGTTTTCTTCTACTACAAACTTGGCTAATTCTGTTAATTGATTTAATTCTAATCTTTCAAGGTAATTCTGGTTAATAGTCATGGGAGTCCATTTGCTTTTGGTTATCATCAAAACTAATTGTAGAAAACCGCACTATTACTACACTAAATAGTAGTATTAAGCTACCTGCAATAAATTGTACTTTAGGGTAATATTGCCTTTAAGCTGTAAATTATGACGAAAGAAAATAATTTTATAAAGATGGTTTGATCGATACGTTTTTAGCAAATATTGGTTTTATCCGTTTTAAAAGAAAACGCTATAATTATCTTAAGTTAAAAAGATTCTAACTACTAACAATCAATAAGTTATAGTAAAATATTTTTTTTTAAAGATCTGTGTAATTATTATCACACATAACAAAAAAATTAAATTAAATTTGATTAAAATTATCCAAATGAAAGAACAGGATTTAAACTCTTTTTTTGATTCCAGAAATATCATTTATGGTATGACAGATGAAGAAAGGTCAACAAGATTTGATTATTTAGAACCTATTAAGGCATTTGCAAGAGCAACATATACAAGTCTTTACGTTATAGATTATTTAATACAAGGGTTTGAGTTTGTTTCTGATAACCCATTATTTTTATGTGGCAATACAGCAGAAGAAGTGCTTGAAATGGGCTATTCTTTTTATTTTAAACATGTTCCTGAAGCCGATTTAGAATTATTATTGAAAATTAATACTATTGGATTTGATTTTTATGAAAAAACGCCCTTAGAAGAGCGCACTCATTATACCATATCTTATGATTTTCATTTAAGAAATCAGGAAGGAAAATTAATTTTAATCAATCAAAAACTTACTCCTGTTTTTTTAACATCAAGTGGAAAAATATGGAAAGCAATATGTATTATTTCATTATCATCTGAACGTAAGGCGGGTAATATCAAAATACACAAAAACGGAGCAAACACGGTTCAAAAATATAATCTTGAACTGAATCATTGGGAAGATTCCAAAAAAATTGCTTTATCTAAAAGAGACAAAGAAATTTTACAATTTTCGACCAGGGGTTTTACTATAAATGAAATTGCCGAAGCGCTATTTATTTCGCCGGATACGGTAAAATTTCACAGAAGAAATCTTTTTCAAAAATTAGAAGTAACGAATATTTCAGAAGCAATTGCTTTTGTAACCAGTAATAAATTAATCTAAAAAAGTAATCTCTTTAGATTAAAATTTTAGATTTCATTTTTTTTCTATCTGATCGTCGTTAAATAAAACTCCGGAAATACTTTTATGCGTTTATTGATACAGATATCAAACGCAATATTACTGCATATTCCAGCTACTAACCAGGAAGCAATAGAAAGTTGCGGAGGCGAAAGATTTTTGTTTTCATTTATATATTCCCCCAGAATTTTTTCCAGCCAGTCCTGCGGATTTTCCCAATATCTCATATATTCTAAAACATAATTGACGACATTAATTTCGCTAAATTTTTCATCCGGTTTTCTTAAAACATCTAATCCTTCATCATCTGAAATAACCAATACTAATGCTCCCCATCCTAAATTATACGGATGCAAAACCGGTATCTTTTTTTTCTGGCAAATAGAGTCAAACAAAAGCGGAACATCAGAAGTAAAATCTAAAGCGTTTATAGCAATTTTATGATCTTTTATATAATCTTCGACATTTTCCGGTGTTAAAAAACAATTATGAGTTGTAATTTTAGCTTCACTGTTAATCGCAAGTAATCTTTCTTTAAGCGCTTCTACCTTAGGTTTTGAAATATCTTTTTCGGTATAATTTTGTCTGTTTAAATTTGATAATTCAACAACATCGCCATCGATTATGGTCAGAGTTTCGAAACCCAGTCTTAATAAACATTCGGCAATAACACTGCCTATACCTGCCCCGCCTAATAATATGGGAGTATTCTTTATTAATTCTTGTTCTTCATGGCTAATATAAAGCCTGTTTCTTATATGTCGTTGATTCATGTCTAAATTTTGCAGTAATTATAATTTATCTTTTGAAAGATATAAAAAAAGTAACAATATGATATTTGAAATTTGATTTTATTCCGGTTGATAAGTTGAATTAATTATAATGATATCAAAATAGAAATTACTGATGTCATTATCTCAAAATACCCCATTATCTCAGTACTTTTATAAGAAATAAAACAGATGAATTTAAAGGTGTTTTTAACGAACTTGAATATTATTTTAATATATAATAAAGCCTTAAAGAGGACTGTTTATCCTATAATGTTTCATCATTTTTATTTAACTTAGCACAGTAAATCTTAAAATGTAAGATTAAAACAAACTTTATTTTTCTGCAAAAAACTGATTGAAAAAGCATTACTGTTTTTTCTCTTACTTTTTTTCTGGAAAAAGCATCTTTCTAATAATTTTAGTTAATTGAAAACTATGAACAAATTTGATTTTGGAATTGTAGGGCTCGGCGTAATGGGTCGTAACTTACTTTTAAATATTGCGAGCCATAATTTTGCAGCGGCAGGTTTAGATTTAGATACTGAAAAAGTTAACTCTCTTCAACAGGAAGCTGATGCTGATCATACTATTGAAGCTACTACAGATGTTAAGCATTTCGTAGATCTTATTCAGCAACCCAGAGCCATTATGCTATTAGTTCCGGCAGGAAAACCTGTTGACAGCGCAATAGCAAGCTTACTTCCTCATTTAGACAAGGGAGATATTATAATCGATGGTGGTAACACTTATTTTACGGATACAGACAGAAGGTTTCTGGAATTATCTGCTAAGGGAATTCATTTCTTTGGAATGGGAATTTCAGGCGGAGAAAAAGGAGCAAGATTTGGTCCTGCTATGATGCCGGGCGGAGATCAGAAAGCATATGAAAGACTTCGTCCTATTTTTGAAGCTATTGCAGCAAAAGTTGATGGAGAACCTTGTGTTGAATATTTAGGAAACGGATCTGCCGGAAACTACGTAAAAATGGTTCATAACGGCATCGAATACGGAATCATGCAATTGATTTCTGAAATTTATGACCTGATGAAAAGAGGTTATAATCTGGATGAAGACACGATTCAGAAAACTTTTGAAGAATGGAATCAAACCACTGATCTTAAATCGTATCTGATCGAAATTACCGGAAAAATCCTAAAAGAAAAAGATGCAGACGGAAGCGCATTAATCAATAAAATTTCGGATTGGGCAAAATCTAAAGGAACAGGAAAATGGACTTCTCAAAACGCAATGGATTTGCAAGTGCCGGTTCCTACTATCGACGCTGCAGTTTTTATGCGCGATATGTCTAAAACTAAACCGGAAAGAATTGAAGCCGCTACTAAATTAGTTTGGAACACGAATCCAACTGATGTAAAGGCAAGCGAAGCAATTTCGGCATTAAAATCGGCATTATATTTTTCTATTGTCGTGACTTATGCACAGGGATTAGCACAGCTTCATACCGCTTCTAAAGAATACAATTACGGATTAAATTTAGAAACTGTTGCCAAAATATGGCGCGGAGGCTGTATTATTCGTGCGAATGCTTTAGAAGATTTCAGAAAAGCATTTGCTGCAAAATCAGATTTACCAAATTTACTTTTAGATACTGGAATTGCTTCAAAATTAACCAATAACCAAGCCGGAATAAGAACCGTAATTCAATTTGCTGTTCAACAAGGATTACCTGTAGCCGGACTTATGAATTCATTGGCTTATTTTGACGTCTACAGATCTGCAAATCTACCAACAAATCTAATTCAGGCACAGCGCGATTATTTTGGTGCTCATACCTACGAACGTATTGATACCACTGGAGTTTTCCACACACAATGGTCTGAATAAAGAACTATAAGCAACACAACACACACAAATGAGTAAGTTCAAAAATATAAATCCAACAGTCATTGTGATTTTTGGAGGAACCGGAGACCTGGCAAAGAGAAAGCTCTTTCCCGCATTTCAAAATCTGTATCTTGATGGCCGTATGTCAGACAAGTTTCAGATTATCGCGCTTGGAAGAGCTGAAAAAAGCGACGAAGAGTTCCGCAGCTATGTCTTAGAAAATCTAAATACATTTTCAAGAAAAAAAGGTCTTTCTGATCCTGAAACTCAAAAATTTCTTTCCCACATAACCTATCATAGCCTTGATATTGACAAAGAAGAATCTTATCAAAGTTTAAATGAAAAGATAAACAATATTGATGAGTCTTTTGGAGAACGTGCCAATCGTCTTTTTTACCTTTCGATTACACCTTCTTTCATCACTACAATCTCAAGTAATATCAATAAAATTGGCCTTGCCGCAAATCCAAAGCAAGACCGTATTATTATCGAAAAACCTTTTGGTTACGATAAAACTTCTGCCATTGCGCTTAATGCAATGCTTTCACAGACTTTCAAAGAAGAACAGATTTACAGAATCGATCATTATTTAGGTAAAGAAACAGTTCAAAATATCCTTGCTTTCCGTTTTGGAAATTCGATGTTTGAACCTCTATGGAGCCGTAATTTTATTGATTTTGTTCAGATTACAGTTGCAGAAGAAGTTGGCGTTGAAGAACGCGGCGGATTCTACGAAGGCGTTGGTGCATTGAAAGATATGATTCAGAACCATTTACTTCAAATTTTATGCATGACAGCTATGGAGGCTCCGGCTTCATTAGAAGCAGATGATATTCGAAACCGTAAAGCCGATGTTTTAAAATCTATTCGCCGTATCAAACCGGATGAAGTTGATCATTACGTCGTAAGAGGTCAATATGATGCAGGTGAAATAAAAGGAAATCCGGTTCCGGGATATCGTCAGGATAAAGGAATTGCTCCGGATTCTAATACAGAAACCTATGTGGCAATGAAAATTTATCTTGACAACTGGAGATGGCAGGGAATTCCGTTTTATTTGCGCACCGGAAAAAGAATGGAAGAAAAACAATCTTCTATCATTATACAATTTAAACCAGTTCCACATTCGGCATTTTCATACGGAAAAGAAGGTATGACACCAAACAGGCTTATTATCAATATTCAGCCTGCAATGGATATCAAATTGCAATTTATGACCAAAAAACCTGGTCTGTCACTTTCTTTAAGACCGGCAGAAATGATCTTTGATTATTTCTCCTGCTCTACAATGTCACCAGAAGCTTATGAAACCCTAATTGCTGATGCTTTGGCAGGAGATCCTACCCTATTTATGCGTTGGGATCAGGTAGAACAAGCGTGGGATGCTATCGACACTATTCAACAAGTATGGAAAACTACAGCACCAACCAATTTTCCTAATTACAAAGCAGGAAGCTGGGGACCAGAAGAAGCTGATGAATTATTGGCTCGTCAGGGACATGCCTGGATTCCGAACACACAAAGTAAAATAAACGAAGAAATTTTAAATGATACAGATATACAATAGTACGGAAGAAATTAATATTGAAGCAGCAGATCTTTTTGTAACATTAGCACAGAAAGCAATTGCCGAAAAAGATAAATTTACTGCTGTACTTACGGGAGGTTCTTCTCCTGCAGGGATTTACAAATTATTAGCTTCTGACGATTATAAAAATAAAATAGACTGGAGTAAAGTTTTTATATTCTGGGGAGACGAACGCTGGGTACCTCTTAATGACGACCTCAGCAATGCAAAAATGTCTTATACCGCATTGCTAAGCCACGTTCCTATTCCGTCTGAAAATATTTTTGAAATGTACAAAGATGGTGTTACACCAGAAGATTATGCCGTTACGTACGAACAATCTATTCGAAAAGTATTAGGAGAAGAAGGAAAATTTGATTTGATCTTATTAGGAATGGGAGACGACGGACATACAGCTTCGCTTTTTCCCGGTCAGCCTGTATTAGAAGAGCAAACTAAATGGGTTTCTGCCTACTATCTGGAACCTCAAAAAATGCACCGTATTACACTTACTGCACCATTAATAAACAAGGCCGAAAAGATTATTGTAGTGGCTTTTGGAGAGAAAAAAGCACCTGCATTAAAGGAAGTAACAACTGGAGCATATAATCCTGCAACTTACCCAATGCAACTGATTAAACCCGTTTCTGGTGAATTATTATTTCTGGTAGACAAAAGTGCTGCCGGAACGAATTAAGGAATCGTTTTTATAATCTTAAAGGTTTATACTTTTCAGTATAAACCTTTTTTTTTGCTAAAAATCTATTGGTAAATTCGAAAGTAAATTTCACTGTCATTATTAATACACATATTTATATTTGCTGTTTTTGTTCCATCGGAAAACCTCATCGGTAGCCCAATAAATACGGCATTTTTTACGCTCCGTAGGAACGTTTGATTTTATAAATAATATTGGTAAAAATATATATTGAATACATATTCAATTTCTCAAACGTCCCAATGAGACGATATTTTTCACGATGCATTTTTTTTCTACCGATGAGATGTTCCGATGGAACAAATTGTTGTTGACAATATCTCTATTACTCATCTTCTTTTATAGCTTGAATTTCTGCTTCTGATAAAATCTGATTGAACACTTTTAGATTTTTCATTTTTCCGATAAAAGAATTCTTGCTGTCTCCAATTTTATCCAATGGAAAAAACAATGTTTTCATAATCCAAATTGTATCCTTTTTGTTCCCGTATGGAATTTCTTCTCTTTCCATTTTTTTAACCAACTTACCATTTAAATATAATGTAGTCGAATTATTATCTCCTGAAATCGCAATGCTGCTCCACTCCTTTTCCGGAATCGAAACTCCAAAATCATAATCTTTCCCTTCGTGAGAAAAACCAAGATTAGACGTATTTCCTTGTTTTAGTTTCACAATCGCATGATCTGATTGAAAAAGAACTGCATTATCAGCATTGTTTTTAGAAGGTTTCACTTTAAAAACAACTGTATAATTATATCCAATTTCCTTGTAAGGAAGTTTCACCTGACTACTGCTGTTCTTAAAATTTAATACCTTTCGGGTTCCGTCCTTTACGTAACTTACATCGGCTATTTTTTTAATCGCTTTGTCGTTGCCTTTCATCTCATAGTTTACAACCAAAGGATCTTTAGCAAAAAATTTTCCTCTTAAATTCAATCCCGGACCTTCATTGATAAATTTAACCTTACCTGAGAAATCATTAAAATTCACCTTTTGATTCGTTCCACTCCACATTTTTTCGCTTAATACCTGAATTGCAGGAAAAACTCTGTCGGTAACATCCTGAGCGGTAATTCCATTGTTTGCTATATCATTCCATACGGCAAACATACCACCTCGAATAAAAGGATCTCCCATCTTGAAAACTATATCTCCAACGGCAACAGGTTCCCATTTTTCATATAAATATTTCAAGTCTAAATAATCGTAATAATATCCCGCAGCGGGAACAATATAAAGAAAACCATCTGGCGTACTGATAAGCGGATACCCCAACTCTTTCATTTTCAAAGGATCGGCATAACCGTTATACCACGCATTCATAGTTACCCCTTTTGAAGTAACCGGAGTTACACCTTCAGCATGTGTTAAGGCTCCCCAAACCCTAACATCTTTGCCAAAACTTTGTACATATTTTATAAAATGATCGGTGAACTTTCTAAAAGGTTCAGCTTCTTCTTTGGCATATTCGTCAGTGCCAATATGTACTTCTTTAAAACGAAATACTGGATTTTTACCTTCTAAATATTCTTTAAATATGTTTTCTACAATGGTGTAAGTCTCCGGATTCTTTATATCAAGATGATCTTTACCATATTTTTTGCTCGCAACTTGCGGAAATACTTTAGAAATAGCCAGCGAATGAGCAGGAACGTCAATCTCCGGAATAATGTTTATTCCGTAACGCTCTGCCAATATTTGTAAATCAATAAATTCTTTCTTGGTGTAAAATTCACCCTTTGTGGGTAGATTTGGATATCGCTCATTTTCAAGTCTAAATCCGCTATAGGTTTTATCCCAGTCATTGTCGAAATGTTTTGCAAATGCGTTGTCACTTAAATGTATCTGAAAATCACTCATCTTATAATAGGACATCAACTTTACGTAATCTCTCAAAAAATCTATCTTGAAATATTTTCTTCCCACATCCAATAAAAAACCTCTTACTTCATATTTTGGATAATCCCTTGAAATTCCTTTAGGCAAAGTGCAATGTTTTGTGTCTTGTTCCAGTATTTGCAAAATGGTACGTGTTCCCCAAAAAGCTCCTTTGTACTGAGCAGCATTAATAGCAACATAATCACGAATGGTAAGAGAATAACCTTCTGCTCCCAATTCTTCATTTTTCCCATTAAGGGAAATAAAAACATCTCCTGCTTTTGGATTACCTGTACTAACTTTTAGCTTTAAGTTGTACGCTTTATCTAAATCGTCCTGAAAGGTTTTTGCTGCCTGTAGAAGTGTTTCTGCATATTTTGCATCAACTATAATTCTTGATTTTGAGGTCAATGTAAAATTTCCTTCCTCTCCATGCCATTCTCTCAAGGACGGAATCACAAAGGGTTTTGCATTCTTTGCCTGATCATTAAAAGTTCCTTCTACGTTTACAACGCACGGAATTTCTATAGACGAACCATTCTCCGTCTTAACCGCTTTAAACAATAGATTAACCGTCATATCGTTCAACGGAGTAAAAACAGTTCCTGATTTAGTTATCAACGAAAGATTATCTGAACCTATCAATTGTAAACTAAAACCTTTAGGACATTTGGGTGCTTTATAGGTTCCTACTTCTTTTGAAACAGCAGTTACAAACACTGTATTTTCTACTAAAAAAATCGAGTCTGACTTTGTCATTTTCGATTGTGTTAATGCTCGGGGTGAGACTAAAAAAAGACTTATAAGAATCAGATAATGTTTGTAATTCATTTTTAAGTTTTTAAAAAATTAGATTTTTACTTTTTACAAATAAAAATCCTGCCTACTTTAATCCATAAATTAGTTCAAAAAAACTCCATTAGAGAGGCTCTAATGAAGTCTTTTCAACTAATCAAAAACCAATTCATTGGTAAAAAATTCTACAAATAAAAACTACAATTAAGGCAATGTCGTAAGATTAACTGTTGGTTGAGTTCCCGTGGCTGGTCTTGTAAACGTTGTATATTTAGCAACATATGTAGGGAAAAAACCATCGTTTTGAAGATAAAAACTACCGTTTTGTATTCCTCCTGCGTAGTCCATTCGCTGTTTGTTGTCTCCTGTGGCATCGATTGTAAATTCAGCTGTGGTTCTTTCTATCCAGGTGCCTTCTACTGTGCGAACCCACTGATTGTTAAAAAGCACTTTTCTGCCAAGATATCCTTGTTCCGGATCAAAATTTTCAAGGAATGAATAAAACCCTGTTAGATAAGTAACCGTATTAGGTCTTTTCCAGGTCGCAATAAATTTCCAGCTTCCTGCTTCGGGAGCAAAAAACCATGCCGAATAAACAGTTGCTCCTGTTCCGTCTGGCTTAGCCTGAGTAAGGAATTTATACGTATTTCCGGCAACCCAGTTGTAAACCAAATAACTTTGTCCGCCAGTGCCTTCTCCTCCAAAAGTATTATCAACTACATTTGAACCTTTGCGCACTAATGTTGTTTTACCCACAGAAGGATCCCATACAGAAAACAGAATTCGTCTTTCTGTTGCTGAATTAACCTGAATTCCAAAATAACCTTCTCCAAAACCATTCGCCATAAAGTAAGAACCTATTTTATCTTCACCCACAGGAATAGTTACTTCATTGTAATTCCATTCGTTGTTTGAAGCAGGTGCTCCTGCATCGTAACTCAAATGAACTGAAGGACCTCTTCTGGACCAATAATAATTAGCTGGGTCATTGGCATATATTACATCTGAAGCTGTTGCAGCACCGCTAATTACCAAATCAGAAACCTCAGCGTAGTTGCTTCCTGTTTTGCTAACTCCCTGAAAATCTACTTTTACATAACCTACATTACTAATATTGACAGTTCCCACATTGAAAGTTGCGTAGTTTTTTCCAGTTAGGTTTACGTTGTAAGCCGTTCCGTTTATCGTTACTTTAATAGTACTACTTCCAGACGGAACTTTGGCTTTTACTTTTACCGTTAAAGCTCCTGTAAGTCCCAATCTAAAATAAGCACTAAAAACACTATTCGGATTTGTCCAGCCTGCCAAAGAAGTAGCCGTAACGTTTTCTGTACCGCCAGCAGCCAAGTTTGTAACATAGGCATTACCTCCCATAGAAACCGTATAAGAAGATGCTGCGGGTTTACCGGTATTTTCTACCAAACCGTTTTGATCATTAGCAGCTATATCTTCTTTGTTACAAGAATGCAAACCACCAGTTATTAACACAATTAACATAACTCCAATTCTTTCTTTAATTCTTCTCATAATTTTATTGTTTTTGAGGTTAAAAAAAATCTATTTATATATAAAAAAGCTATTTCTTCGTTGTGTACGGAATCTTCATTTTAATTTCCCAAGTACCTGAATCATTAATTTTCATCCCCCATCGTATATAGGCTCTGTTGCGAATTTGCCCTGTAGAAGGGTCAAGATATTTACTCCAGTCTTTTACTCCATTATCTGCTTCAAATGCGGCTTTGTCTACCGTAAAAGCATCAGCTGTGGTTAAATAATACATTAAATAGGCATCATTTCCGGTATAATTTCTGGCGTACTGCGGAAATGGCGGAGCCGGTAAACCAAAAATGGTACTTTCAGAGTCCAAGACTGTCCCTATCGTATTATCATGATAATTTTGCAAAGGCTCAGATCCTCCTCCATAGTTAAACACAACTTTATTAGGATCCAGAGGTGTACCGTGACTATCTGCAATAATCATTTTTACTTTTACTGCCAATTTAGGCTCATCACTTATTTTTACAATAGTAACATAAGGATCTGTCCCGTCTAATACACCCGGCACTTTTGGATCATTATCATTAACTATAGAATAGGTATATCCGGTATCATAAACACCTGCACCTCTACCCAATTGTAATCTTGATCTAATCTCGGTTTTGAACTCTATAGGTACGAAAGGCCCCATTTTTACGCGTGTAAACTTGTCTAATTTACGTTCTCCGCGAATATTTTTTGCATTTACATTGATGACAAAATGATCATTAACAACTGCTTTCGAAGCTTGTGTAAAAACAAACTCTCCACTTACAGGATTCATTATAATCGAAGGCTGCGGACTCAACTTTAACTTTTTCATTGCTAACTCCAGTGTAGTATCTGTAGTAGGGTCAAATGGAGCCGTCCAGGTCAAAATTTCGTGTTTATCCTGTAGTTCTGTGGTTAAGTTTCCGTCTTTATCGGTAATACTGGTAATCGCCCACTCTAATGGATAGGTGGAGCCTTCGACAGCCGGTGGAGCCGAAGAAAAAAAGACGCCACGAGGAACTGTTATCGTGTCTTGTAGTGAATGTATATTATCACTGATATAACCCACTTCGGGCTCCTCACAGGACAACACAAATAGTGCAATCCCAAATAGATAAATTATTTTTTTCATATAGATATTTTTTTATAATAGATGTCGTTTACTTAAAAGAAGGAACTTAATCTATGTAATTTGAAAAATGATGCGACCCTTGAAGAACATGAATTACTCCGTTCGTAGAAATTAAATTAGAGGTTCTGACAACCGTTTTAACATCATCATCTACAGCATCTGTCGGGTCCCAGTCTTCACCACCTTTAACAGTGTAATACACATACTCCGGAAATTGGTCCAATTGGTCTTTATAATCCTCTACAGGTTCAAGAGAAAGTAATCTTTCCTCTCCATTATGTGCTGTATAAACTTTTCCATCTTTTACCAATTTGCTGCGATCCAGACTTTCGTTAAAAATATACGCGCCCAGCATTTCTTTCAAATTAGCTACAGGAATATCGTTAATACCATAATTCTGATTCTCCTCTATCTCTTTCATATAATAGATATATTTTTTTATAGACAAGTTATTTGGAGCGAAGAGTGTGGTTGATTTAGCATTAACCACATCAATCATACCCGCTTTTTGAATTAAAATAGCTAAGGTGTCTAGTTGTTTATTTGATTTTAGAAAATCATAAGTCGATACCCCAACATTTTGGTTAGCCAAACCTCCGTCTATTAGATAGTCATCGTTTGAACAGGAAGTCAAGCTAAATAGTACTATTAATACATATATATATTTCATGTTTATGTTCTTTAAAGATTATTAAATAAATTACAGTTTGCCTTTCCAGTAATCGGTTTGAATAATGGCTGGGTTAATTGAAATTATTGATGGATCAACCGGCCAAAAACATCCCTTGTGTGAAATTCTGCCAGGGGTCATCCAGCTTACTCCCGAAAAGTAATTCAGTCTTATTCTGTCGAAACCTGATTGTCCTTCTCCTACCAGCTCAATAGCGCGTTCATCAAATATGGCTTTCGTTAATGATGTACGGTCAGTAGCTCCGGTATAATCGGGTACGTTGGCTTTAGATCTGATCATATTAATATCAGCAACAGCGGCAGCACCATTTCCTAATTTCATATTCGCTTCTGCTCTAAGAAGATAGACATCTGCCAATCTGAAAACTAAAATATTAGACTCTGAAAATCTTGCGTATGAATCTGATGCTTGCCCGTCTTTAGCGGTTTGAGAATATTTAAGTAAAGAAGATATTTCGGAGGAATCAAAATCACTAAAAAATAACGTTTTACGGATATCATTATCACGATCACTATCAGAATTCATCATTTCCTTACCATAAAAATCTTCGCTTATAATTGGCGCATTACCATTTGGGTCTTTGAAAAAAGGATTCGTTAATGTTAATCCTGTAACGTATGCATCTTCATCGCTAACACGGTACGATTCATTCATCGTGGCACTAACATTAATCTCGAAAAGCCCCGTTTTTGATTGACCAATGCACATATCATTAAACCCATCTACACCTTCATTTACATAATCAATAAGCGACGCATTACTATTAGAAATTACAGAATTGGCAGCTGCAAGCGCCTGATTAATCATAGTAATATTGTCCTGATCTCTACTTGCGTACCAAAGCGCAATATGAGCTTTTAAGGCTTCGGCACTAGCTTTATTGGCCGTAATTGCCCATTTTGAAGCACCAGGAGAAGAGTATTTTAATAAACCGATCGCTTTATTGGCTGCAGCCAAAGAAACATCCAATACCTTTAATTCGTTTTCTCTTGGTTTTGTAACGATATTACCGTCTTTAATCAATTGATCTGACGTTTCGATAACTTCGTCTACAATAGGCGCATCGCCCCAAATACGGGCTATGTAGAAATAAGATAGCGATCTTATAAAAGCGGCTTCTCCTATTAGTCTGTCTTTCTCCGCTTTTGATTTGAATTTGCTGTCCGGCATTTCACTAACGTGTTTCTCGATCGAAAGTGCCCAGTTTGCTGCTCTGTAAAATCCTTTCCAATTACGGGATGCATCACGATACGCTAAAACGTAATTTCCGTTTCCTTCGATATAATCAACAATCCAGTTTTCACTGTCCATAAAAGTCATTCCGGTAAACTCTCCCCATAACATAAAGTTCGAGTCTGTCATCAAAGCCTCTTTAAGTAAAGCATAATCTCCTGCTACAGCAGATTCAACATTCTCTTGAGAAACCCAGAAATTTTGTGGCGTTGCAAGTCCTAATGGTTCCTGGTCCAGCATATCTGTACAGCCAAAAGTGCTGCACAAAACAAGCATTAAGGCTATTATTTTACTATGTGTATATTTTTTCATTTTCGAGTCAATTAAAATTTAACATCCAATCCAAATGAGATTGTTTTTGTTTGTGGATAGCTATTTCTAAGAGTATATCCCATTTCATCTACCTGAGAAGCATCTGCCACTACTTTTGAACGCTGCCATTGGTACGGATTAATAATCGAACCGTAAATACGTACACGAGAAATGTGTATTTGTTCCAGAATACGGCTTTTATCAATTGTGTATCCAATAGAAGCATTTGTTATTTTCCAATAATCACCACTTTCTTTCCATAACGACTGACCGCTTCTAAATCTATAATACGGCGTAGTATTTGGCTTCGCAGGATACAAAGCCGGATAATGTGCTCCTGCTGCACCATCTCCCGGATTCTGCCAAAAAGAAAGATTACTTAGATCCTGCAGTCCTTTGACAGCCCAATCGTCACCTCGGTCATAATTGTCTAAATACTTTTGTGTTGACGAATCTATAATATCAGAACCAAATGAGAATTGGCTGTAAGCTTGTAAATACCATCCTTTGTATTTTAAGTTTAAATTGAATAAACCTGTAAAATCCGGTGTTGGTTTAAATGAAGTATCCAATTTATAATCTCCGGCTTCATCTAACAGATAATCGCCGTTGTAATCTTTCCAGATAGGTGTACCAGGCGCTATTGTCCCCCAAGCTGACTTACCGTGTAGTACTTCACCTGTATATGGATTTATAGGTAACTGACTCAAATCATCAATGATATACTCATTTTTGAATTGTACAGGAAGAATTAATGGCATTCCAACTACATATCCATAATTTCTATCTGTATCTACATCATATCCGTAGTAATCTTTGTTTCCGTTAGGAAGCTTCGTTACGAAGTTTTTGTTTTGACTAACTCCCGTGCTTATTTCCAGTTTCCAAGGATTTGTACTTGAGAATATTTGGAATTTAACCATTGATTCCCAACCATAATTCATTACTCCAGCCACATTTGACTTTGCCTGATTGAATCCTGAGTAAGCAGGAAAAAGTGTTTCGAATAATAAATTTTCTGTTTTCTTGTTATAGGCATCAAAAGTTACATTGATACGATTGTTAAACAAATCCAGATCAAAACCAATATCCCATTGTTTCGAACTTACCCAGGAAAGATTCGGATTCCCGATAGTATTGTAATCTGTCACAACTCCTGTTGTACCTCCGTAAGTAGAAACATTCATCAGGTTAGACCATAATGAAGATGGATTTCCACCGTATCCTAATTTGTAGGATCCATATCTTAAAAAATTCTCATCAATTTCGTTTCCATTTACACCATAACTGGCTCTGAATTTTCCATAGCTCAAAAAGTTTAAACCTAGATTTTTGATAAAAGGTTCATCAGAAAAAATCCAGCCTACTGCGGCAGAAGAGAAATTAGCATATCGAACATCTTCTCCAAAACGAGAAGAACCATCTCTACTAAAAGCCACATCAATCATAAAGCGATCTTTGTAACGATATCCTAAACGACCAAAATAAGACAACAAAGCATTTGATTCTATACTTGTATAACCGTTAATCTGATTTTGAGTATAACGGTCGTTGATAACCTTAATAGCGTCTACACCAAATCCTTTGGCATAAATAAACATATCTTCGTATTTATTATAATCTGTTTTTTGACCTAATACAGCTGTAACGGTATGGATTCCGAATTTTTTATAATAGTTGACATAAAGATCCGATGATAAATTTTTACGGTTATACAACGCATAACTTGCAAAACCATCTCCCTCTTCACGCACTGTTGAAGGCTCATAATAATTTTTCTTTTCAGAACTATACACATAATTAAACTGAGCATTAACCGAAAAAGCACTAGTGAAATCATATTTCATAAAATCTGACAAAGTCATTTGTACGGTTTCGTCAGTGTTTAGTTTTTCGGAAAGTTCTCCTTTTAACGCTTTAGTTTTAGCATCAGAAACATAAAACAAAGAAGAATTTAAGTCAGAAGGATCTGTTGGTAAGGTATTGTTAAACTGAAATTTTCCGCCATCAGGATTTCCCTGACCCGTTTGATTTTCTGTTTGCACTAAATTCACTCTAAATTGATTGTCAAAATTCTGACCTACTTTAGAATTAACATTCCCCGAAAAAGTATAGCGTTTAAAACCTGAGTTTTGAATAACTCCTTCTACATTATCATAACCTAATGACAAACGGTAATTGGTACTTTCGCTACCGCCTCTCATACTTAAATTGTATTTATTAGAAATTCCGGTTCTGTAAAATAATCCCTGATAATCTACTTTGTTATTAAACGCCGGATTCAAACTATCAGATAAAACCATTGGCAGATACGATGTTTGTACATCATCAGATTTCCACCATTTATTTACCATTGCCATCTTAGCATTTCTTTCGGCAGACCCAATATTCATTGGTACTAAATTAGGAATTGGTGATATTCCTGTGTTTAATGAAAAAGTAAATTCTGGTTTATCCATAGCACCTCCTTTTTTGGTGGTAATTATGATAACACCATTTGCTCCGCGTGATCCGTAAATCGCAGCCGCAGAAGCATCTTTCAGGAAATCTATTTTGTCAATGTCATTTGGATTCAGGGAAGCTAAAAAGTCTGTATTAGAAGTATTATATCCCGCTAAATCTTCGAGTGAAGTCTGTACTCCGTCAATTACATAAAGCGGACTGCTGTATCCTGAACCGGATAAATTGGTGTTCCCACGAATGACTAAAGATCCTCTTCCGCCGGGAGCTCCTGTTTGGGTAGGAGTTTGTATTCCTGTCGCCAAACTACCAATGATAGAAGAAACACTGATTACCGGAATATCCTGCAAATCTTTACTGCTAATGGTTGATACAGCAGCATTGACATTTTTTTTATGTACTTTTTGATATCCAATAATTACAACATCACTCAAGTCATTTTGTGCCGATTTAAGTTTAATATTATAATTTTTCTGACTGCCTACAACTATCTGTTTGCCTTCATAACCAACAAAAGAGATTATAAGAACATCGCCTTCTTTTGCTGCAATAGAGAAACTCCCATCTTCTGTAGTAACGGCTTGCGTGGTTGAGCCTTTTACTTTGATAATAGCACCTGATAAGTTTTCGCCTAGTTCTCCCGAAATTTTTCCGGTGATGATATTATCATTTATGAGGAAAGTTAAATCTTTTTCTGTTTTTAAATTCTCAGAATACTCCATCAAATTGGTTTTGTTTAAATGGAGAGCGTTCAATAAAGTATGCCCAAAAGAAGAGATACTGAATAAGGTCACACAAAAAAAGATCGATTTCTTTTTCATCCGAAGAAAGAGCTTCTTTTGTTTCGTTAACATCCCGATATTTACCGGGTCTAACAGGTTTTTCATAAAATTGGTTTTTTATTGGTTAATAAATTGGTTACTTATGCAGCATTCATAAAGTTTCATTCGTAAAATAACTTCCGGTTCATTCTTTATGAATGGGTTTTCAATCCTGTTTTTTTAAAATCAAAATCGGTTAAGTTTTAATTTAAAAAAGGATAAAATGAGGACAAAAAGCGTCCTTTTATTTTGAAATATTTTGCGGTATTTATTTTAAAAAAAGCATAGAAAGAGCTAGAATTAAACCAATGTGGCTTAACCTTGTAAAAATCTCAATTGAAAAAAAAGTATAATTATGATTATCAGCCTGTAGCAATTTTTCGAGCTACTACAGGCTTTTTGAGCGTTTGCTTAGCCTTTTTCAGGTTGCAAACTTTCTAATATGGGAGTTTCTAAAGTTCCTACTGATGTTTGAATCTTGTCATTTTTTTGTTCGAAAATCACAATCTCATTAACGCCTTCTTTTAACCAGCATCCTGGCACATATAAAGTTTGTTGCGGGCCAACACTCCAATAACGTCCAATATTGATTCCGTTAATAAAAACTATTCCTTTGCCCCAGTCGCGCATATCAAGAAAAGTATCACCTGTTTTACTCAGGTTAAAAGTTCCCTGATAAACCGCAGGAAGTCCAACTTTTGCCGTGTTTTTAGCAGCTATTAGATTTGGCACAACATCCATTGGTAACATATACATGTTCCAATCTCCGGTGATCTTTTGTCCGTTAATGATTACTGGCGAAATAATTCCTTTAGTACTGTTTATAATATCGGCACCATAATTAATACGTCCCATATTTTCTACAATAATATCCAAAGTGGCATTAAAAGGCACATCAATCGTACAATCGTATTTTTTATAATAACGGTTCAATTCGGCCACTTTTACTCCGTTTACATATACAATTGCATAATCACGAAGTCCTTTTAGTTCTAATTTTCCGCTAATAGGCTGTTTGAATTTCTTACTATACCAAACATAGCCATGACCTTGATTTAAATCTTCAAAAGTTAAAGGAGAATCTGCGGTAACCGGTTTTACTTTACTCTTGAGATATTCCAGACTTACGGCTTTTGTTAATTGAATATTCGGGATTGTAATTACTCGAATCTTTGCAGGAACTTCCGGCGTTTTAGGATTTTTTAATAGCGTACGCAAAGCATTATATTTTTCTGTTCCCCAGCCTGCTTCGCTTATTGGTGCATCATAATCATAAGTGGTTAAATCTGGCTGAATATCATGGTTTCCGTCATAATTTGCTCCAGAGGTAAAACCAAAATTAGTTCCACCATGAACCATGTAATAATTGAAAGAAACGCCACCGTCGAGGTATTTTTGTGTTTGTTTTACAACACTTTCTGTAGACACTTTCGGAAATTCCTCGGCCCAATGATCCAGCCAACCCGGATAAAATTCTGCAACCATATATGGTCCTTTTCCATCATTGTATTTATTGACAATCTCTTTTAATTTCGTAACATCATCTTCACCATTTGCAGTTGGTAAAGCTCCCGGAAGTGCGCCTCCTTCAAACAGCCAACTTCCATCAGAAGTAAAGAAAGGCACATTGAAACCCACATCTTTTAATTGCTGAAAAACTGCAGCACTATATTTCTTATGCTCTTCCAGGGCTATATCCTTACGCTGCGCCACATAAGATCCAAATTCATTTTCGCCCTGAACCATGATTATTGGTCCGCCATTGGTAATCAATAGTTTCTTCACCTGACCATAAAGTGCCGTAAAATAAGCCTTAGTAGCTGCCAAATACTGCGGATTATTACCTCGAATAATCATTCCTGGAACTTTTTGCAAAAACCACGGATATCCACCAAACTCCCATTCGGCACAAACATATGGCCCCGGACGCAGAATAACGTACAATCCTTCCTCTTGTGCAATTTTGATATATTCTGCGATATCTTTATTACCTGTTTTAAAATCCCAAACACCGGGTGCTGTTTCATGATAATTCCAAAAAACATAAGTCGCTACAGCATTTAATCCCATGGCTTTCATCATTTTTAATCGATGGCGCCAATACGGTTTAGGAATACGTGCATAATGCATCTCGCCACTATGAATCTGAATGGGTTTACCGTCTAAAACAAAATTACCATCAGTAATAGCAAATGTGTGTTTAGTTTGACCTGTTGCGCTTACCGCTAACAAAAGGAATAAAAACAAGGTAAAAAGACTTTTTTTCATTTGAAACTATTTAATTTTAATGGGCACTTGCCATTGTTAGGTATTAATTTTTATTCTCAAATACGATTGTACACTATCCATAAGCTTAATTTGAGTTTTGGCTCTTATCAGATTTTGATCTTCGTATGTTGTATTGTAATAACTATCATTGTTTAAATAATCGCCCAGAAAGCGGCAGGCTTGCTCAAAAAGAATCAATGGCAGACTTAAATGAATGTTTCTTGCCTCTTCTTCAGACATGAAAGAGGTGGCTTCATCAATATATGCCTTCATAAAAGCTTCATATATTTCGGTATCGAAGCGTACTTTAGACAAATCCTTTTCCTCTTCTGTAGAAGTATTGGTACCAGTTCGTAATGCATCACCAATATCATGAAAAATACTCCCGGGCATTACTGTATCAAAATCTATAATGCAAAGAATATTTCCATTTTCATCAAAAAGCATATTCATAATCTTGGTATCATTGTGTACTACTCTCATTGGGATTTTACCTGTATTTATAGCAATAGCAACATCCTCTATACTTTCAAAATTAGATTTTAAAAACTCTATTGATTCTTCTGCTTTTAATACTCTTTCTGCCGAAGCTTTTTTTATACTCTGCTCAAAATCATGAAACCTCTTTATGGTATTATGAAAATCCGGAATTGTATATTCTAAATCCGAAACCGGAAAATTGAGCAACGCTGTATGAAACTTTGCCAAATAAGCCCCTACCTGACTTGCTACAGCATTCGAATCAATTCGATCCAAAACCACTGACGGGATATAGGTTGAAAGCTGCCAAATTGCTTCGCCATGTTTAGAATAAAACCGTCCTTCTTTATTGGCAATAAATGTCAAAGTAGGAAATCCGTTTGCGTTCAGATAACGAGTGGTTTTTATCTTATTATTCAGTAAAGCTTTTATATTTGGAAATACAACCTGATTCATTTTCTGCAAAATAAAATCTGCATCTGCAGTCTCAATTTTATACGTGCTATTAATCAAGCCACTGTGTATGGTTGTATGACCAAGGATTGGTTTGTCCGGATAAAAATCTTTAAATACGGTCTGAATTATTTCTTCCATATTATATTTTTATACGTTTGACAATGAAACGATTATTACTATTTTTTTCTTCATTATTTTTAGTATTATCCTACTTTTTGAGAGCGCTTTTTCCATCAAAAAGAGATGGTTTATTCTGTTTTATTTTTTTATTTTAAAATCGCACAAAAACAGCTGTATTCAGGCTACAGTTATTTCTTAAAAAAAATAAAAAAAGATGCTAAAAAAGTTGTTTTAGCATTTTTAATTTAAAAATAAAACAATATTATTCCTAATTTGATGACGAATATATATATTATTTTTTAATAAAAAAATGAAAATTAAAAAAATGTGCTCGTGCACATAAAATTAGTGTTATCGAGCACACGTAAAAGCACTTAACGACTGGGCTCGACAACTTTTGTTAATTTTTGCATTTATTGGCTGTAAGAAAAATAAAGTACCTTTTTTTAAACCTTTAAAACTTAAAATCAGAAAATTAGTTTGAGGGGAAACAAAAAAATCACCACTCAATTTTAAATTTGAATGATGATTTTAGATATAAATGACAATATTGGGGTTACAAGGGATTAAAAATCCCTCGCTACAAAATAAATCATTCCTGCGGAGTTTAAGAGTGTTTAATCAAGAAAGTAATTGTAAAAATCCGTTTTTATCACCATTTTTGCTTTAGCGAATCAGTAAAATCAGTGTCTAATTTTGACACGGATAAAACAGATTTACTTCGTAAAAACGCTGATAAAAACCGATTTGATTTGCAATAATTTTATTTTTTATAATGCTTAACTTAATGACATTGGGCTTCGGGATCAATCCATCCATCAGAAGCAATTCGACAAAGATTGTAGATTTTCTTTGTCGAGTTACATGTGTGATTTCTCCTTCGTCGAAATTGACATAAAATGAGGAGACAAAACTTTGCGACCTTGCGTCTTTGCGAGATTATTAATAACTTCGTTTGCGATGAATTTCATTATAAATATCTTTTATAAAGTTGCAAGATCAATATATTAAAAAGCTTAACTCAATGACATTTGCCTAACGGTTTACCAAATTAGAAATAATAACCAATGTTACATTGCAGACGAGCATGCCACTTATTATCATAATCGTTATATAAACTGGCTTGATTACTACCTAAAAACGGATGATTATATCCTGCAACATATTCTACATAAGTATATATTCCGTCTAATACTCTAATCAATACGCCGTTTGTAAGCATCTCTGATGCTTTCAGGTTATATTTTTTTCCTAAATAGCCGTACTCGCTGTAAAATGCGATTTCATTTAATGATTTGCCTTTAAAAGGAATACTATATTTAGCTGATAATGCATAAACATCTCCTTTTGAAACCACCTGATACGTATACCCAAAAGATCCCATATCTACATATTCTGAACTCTTTCCTTTTGGGTTAAATTCATATTTATAAACTTCTGCTTTTATCCCCAGGTTTTTGTAATCCATATTGTAGTGAAACGCAAAGGCGTTTCGGCTTCCCATTCTGTCTTCTACAAAGTTATAGAGTTGTCCAAATTGTCCGGAAACACCAATTTTATGCAAAAAATTATTTGTTTTGATCTTATATACAATCTGTCCGGCGAGTTCATTGATCTCTTTATTGTCCCCTAATACACTTGCAGACCATTGATTTTGCCTTAAAGCGGGATCGTTTGTAAAAGTTTCCATTGCATTTTTCATAAAAGCAAGCTGCCAATCCCAAGTGTTTCCTTTATGATGATACTTCGCTCCCATAGCATATTTACCTTCAAAACCAAGGGCATATCCTATTCCTAAAAACCAACTGTATGAATTATATTCTAAGTTCCCAAAAGGACTTTGTACTAAACCTACCTGAATATCATCTCCGTTTTGAAAATCATAACCTACCCAGCCTTCTTTTAGCATTATTCCACCAGATGAAGCCGGCATAAATCTCATATCGGCCATTATTTTGAACTTTTTATGGGAAGCATTTACCACAAGTCCAAAAAGGTCGAAACCAAACTCGCCTCCTTCTTTTTTTCTTGTTTCATTGTAAAACTCATCTTTATAATGCACTCTAAATGCTCCGTTTATTGTAAACCTTGGCTTTTCAGAATCTACAGCCAAAGTATCTGCTTTGATGTCAATATCTGCTGCCTGCGAATAAACAAAATTACTTATAGAAAGTGTGACTAAAATCAACAGAAATCTGCCATAGTTGTAATGCATAATTTTTAGTATTTGAATTATAAAATTCAGATTCGTTCAAGCTTTGATCGAGAGCATACAACATGAGGGCATGAAATGTACAACTGCACATTATGCCTTCTTTTTATTGTAAAATTGATTTTATGCTTGAGAAGAATAGCCTCCTAATCTGACAATAGAAGGCTATATGTAATGGAAAGAAAACGAAGCTTTATTCCGCTTCTAAACTTTGCATTTCTTTTAATGTGTTTTCTAACAGTTGCGGTAATTTATGATAAACTTTATCATTGATTTGTTTATACTTTTTATGAGTTTCTAAATTAGGAAGGAACTCTTCTTTTTCTTTTACCATTTTTTTCACTGCAGTTTCAAAATCCGGGTAACATCCTGTCGCTACTGCTGTACAAATAGCAGCGCCTAATGCAGCCGAACCGCTCATTTCGTTTCGTACAACGGGAGTTCCCGTTATATCAGCAAAAATCTGCAGGAATAAATCACTATTGGCCCCGCCTCCAGAAATAATAATCTTTTCAGGATGATGCCCCAGCGTTTCATTCATTAATTGATAATGATTGTTTAGTGTCAATGCAATTCCTTCCAGAATGGCACGGTAAATATGTCCACGTCCCTGATGACCGTTAAAACCAATCATTACTCCTTTTCTATAGGATTGATATGCTGGTGCAAGCCAATCCGGAACGATCATTAAACCGTCTGATCCTACGGGAACTTTCAAAGCTTCTTCTTCTAAAATTTGTTCCGGTGAAACTCCTTTTTCCTTTGCTTTGATATTTAGTTCTTCGCCTATAAGATCTCTAAACCATGATATTAACCACATTCCTCTCCTTACTCCGCCGCTTTCGAATAAATAACGATTTGGGATGCAGGATAAATTTGTAAAATAATTATCATGAGCCGGTCTGTTTTCGTTACCTACAACCATCGACGTAATATAGGTGCCTAAAGAAAACAACCCTCTTGAGGAATCTATTAATCCTGCTCCCAAGGCTTCTACCGCTTTATCATTTGCCGTAGCCACAACAGGCAGTCCTTCTGGCAGACCTGTTAATTGAGCAGCAGTTTTAGTGACTGTTCCTAAAACTGTTCCGGGCATCTGTAATTTTAGTAATTTCTCATTGGGAATTTTAAAATTGTCCATAACGGATTTATCCTCAGACCAATTCCAAGTATCCATATCAACAGGAAACTGCCACTGAAAAGCATTTGCCGCTGTATCTTTTAATTCTCCTGTAAGACGATGTGTGATATATCCTGTGGTAGGACACGTGTAAGCAATTTCTTCTGAATCTTCAAAAGGTTCATAGGCTCTTACATCCATCCAACTCATCACGGGAGCAGCCAGATTTCCGTCTTTTTTCATGAATACCCTGCAGCAGCGAATGGTACAAAGTCCAACTCCTTTTATAAGATTTACATCTCCTTTAAAGTTTTTCATTAACCTGATTAGGGCTACTTTTATGCTGTCCCACAAATCATCATCAGGATGCTCTACATATCCGGTTTCCCTGAACATCATAGGCTTTAGGGGCTCAATTTCAGAATGTATTATTTCCCCTTTAGAGTCAATAATATATACTTTTGTACTTTGAGACCCGTTGTCGATTGAAATAAAATATTGTTCCATAACAATTGCTTTATCTCGTTAAAAATCCGCCGTCAACAGCCAGAATATGTCCGTTTACGAAGTGAGAAGCCTTACTTGCCAAAAATACTGTTGTTCCCATTAAATCGGCAACATCTCCCCAACGACCTTCTGGTGTATGATCTACGATCCATTTATTACGTTCAGGATTATCTATAGATGCCTGAGCTACTTTTGTTTTAAAATAACCCGGAGCAATTCCGTTCACCTGAACATTATATTGTGCTAATTCATCACAATATGCTTTTGTTAAACCTGCTAATCCGTGTTTTGTAGCTGCATATGCCGGAGACCATTGTCCGCCTAAGAAAGAAAACAGAGAACAAATATTAATAATTTTTCCACTTTTTTGAGGAATGAAAAACTTGGTTACTTCTGCCGACATTTCAAAAGCAGCAGTCAGATTGATACTTACCATCGGATCCCATTCTTTTCTTGTAAAATTCAGAACATCTGCAATTAAGCAAATTCCCGCACAGTTCACCAGAATATCTACTGATCCTAATGTTGATACACATTCTTCTACAATTTTTTTAGGTATCCCGTCTTTGGTAATGTCTGCTGACATATATACTGCTTTTCCACCTTCGTTTTCTATCAGTTTATTGAATTGAGCATCATCCGGCATAATACTTGGCATAAAGATATTAGCGCCTGCTTTTGCCAGAGCCAAAGAGAAAGCTTGTCCTAGTCCTGTATTTCCTCCTGTTACAATTGCGTTTTTCCCTTTAAGAGAAAAATAGTCCATTTTAAAATCAGTAATTTCCATATTGTATATTTTTAATTTATTTTTTTTGACTTTGTTGTTTAAAAACAGCTACGAAACAAATTGCTGCTATTCCAAGAATTGCGCTTATGGTAAAATAGGCATTGTAGCCTCCTTCCGTACCAAATTTGTTAAAAACCACCGTACTGAAATAGGGTATAAAGATGTCCGGCAAGTATCCCAGAAGCGAAATAAAACCTACCGCTGTACCCATAATTTTATTGTCTATTCTACTATCGCCCAACAATGACCAATACGTACCGCGAATGGCATAAACAAATGTTCCTCCTAATATTATCAGAATGTAGTAGATATAGAAATTTGTGGTTGATATAGGAAGGAATGCAATTGCAAACAGCGTAAGAACTGCTCCGCATAAAGCAGAAACCAATACCAGGGTTTTTCCAAATTTATCTGCCAGAAAACCACCTAAAATTCCGCCTACAGGTCGCATCCACAGTACAATTACCATAATTGTATTTACGGTTACGGGAGTGATTTTTAAATTTTTTTCCATAAAACCTCCGTAATAATAAACTACCCATGTTACGGCATAAGAACAAAAAATAATTGCCCCCATTAAGTACACAAACTTGTTTTTAATAACGGAATTGACATCCTTAAAATCAAAGCCTTTTTCTTCTTCTTCTTCCTGAGTGTTTTTTATTACTTTTAATTCCTTCTTATCTGATTTAACGACCTCTTTTTCTACAAACAGGGCAATTAGAATTCCTACTGTAAGCAACACGGCAGAGTACATATAAATAACAGACTTAAGTGCTTCGGTTTTATTTTCGAGCGTTTCTCCTTTTCCTAAAATATGAGAAAAAATAAGCAACGCTACACTTGCCAATATTGCCTCGACAACACCTCGGCCTCCATCAAGAAACCCAAAGAAACGTCCTTCTTCTGCCGGAGTAGACAATAATTTTACCAGTTTCATATGAGCTCCCCAAAAAGTAAATACAGAGAAAACTCCCCACAAACAGAATATTCCTATGACTGAACCATAACTTGGAATCTGAGCAAACCAAAATCCACCGACCGCTGTACCTAACAAAGAGAAAACCAGCAGATACTTAGCCGAAAATTTATCACTTAAAATACCACTCGGAAAATAGCCTAATATGAATATAAAGCCCAATACGGTATAGATTATATTAAGATCGTCCAAACCAATTCCGAAAACGGATAAAATAGTTTCCTGATAATTTGTTCTTAAATAAATCAGCGGATAAATTGCTCCCGCAGCCAGCACAATGAGAAGAAATTGAATATACCGTTTCATACACTTGGTTTTTAAATGCTATTATTTTTGATATTTTTCTCCTTCAACCTGAGGGAAAATGGTTCCGAAATTCATGATTCCGTTAGGGTCAAAAGCTTCTTTTAACTTCTCAAGCATATAGTATGCACTTCCGTGCTCTTCTTTGGTCCATTCATTTCTGTACTTTCCAATTCCGTGATGATGACACATAGAACCGCCAAGTTTCAGGGTTTCTTCGACGATAATAGTTTGTATTGGGTGGTGATACAGACGCATTTCATCTTGCGGCTCGCAATTGATGTTGTAGTTGTATACAAAATACATGTTGGTTCCGTTGATATAACTGTGAGAAGAGTGTCCGCCAAGCATGGTAATATCTTTACTGCGCGGAAATTCATTTCGAATTCTTTCTATTACATTGTAGTAAATTTTAGTAACGTTCTCCCAATCTGCAGATATTTCGGTTGTAAAACCATCGTGAGAATTTTTAGTCACCATATCTTTGATTTCTTCCTCTATTCTTTCCTGAGTCCAGTTAAGATGATTGAACCAGCCTGCAATTAATGAAGGAGCTACTTTTTCTATGATACCTTCCTTAAACTTTTCTACAGCATCTTCTATTCCGGTACCAGTAGCGGCTACCATGTTTACGTTTCCTTCTGCCATAAAAATCAAAACACACTGCCCTTTATGAAAACCGACAAAATGCTGCGCTGCATCTTCTTCCGAATATACTCTGGCTACAGAAGGTCTGTAACCGTTTGCCATTACTTCTCTAAGAATACTAATACCTGTATCTACATCTTTAATTAAATAGCCGAAGAAGCGGTTGTTTTCAGGGAAATATCTAAATAGTTTCACCGTAACTTCTGTAATGTAACACAGAGCTCCTTCGTTACCAATGGCAATATGTCTAATATCCGGTCCTCCCGCTCTTCTTGGTACATTTTTGATACGAGAAATATGTCCGTCAGGAAAAACGCATTCCAGTCCTACAACCATATCTTCTATACCCCCATATAAAGTAGAGAATTGCCCAATACTGCGAGTAGATACCAAACCTCCCATTTGAGCAACTGGTTTAGATTGAGGAGAATGTCCCATCGTTAAACCATGCTTTCTAACTTCATCTTCCAATTCTTGCAAAACAACGCCCGATTGCGCTGTAACCTGCATATTATAAGAATCTATTTTTATTACTTTCTTCAAGTTTTTTCCATCAACAACTAAAGTCTGTTCTTTCCAGTTTTCCAGACCTCCTTCTGTTGCAGTTCTGCCACTTCTTGGAATAACATTAATTCCGTAAGCATTGCAATATCTTAAGATTTCAGAAACCTGTTCTGCAGAATCAGGATAAACAATTGCAAGTGGAGCCGGAACATCCAAAACTTTCTTTGCTTTAGCATATTTTTTATATCGGTCTGCCGATGCTTCGTATAAATCATCCGGATCGATGTTTATTTGCTTCTGCGTCAGCATCTTTTGTAAATCTTTTAAAATCATCGCATTTTCTTTCATCTTTTTTGAACTTTTTTGATTAGAATCCATCTTCATTTTTATTTTGCATTATTCCTTAACTTGTAATACAACTATTACGATATAGCAAACGTAGGAAAAATATTTCATTATAAATATTTATTTTCCTTAAACTTAATTTTAACACATAATAATGGAAAATAATTACAAAAAACGGCAGATTCAAAAAATATAAAATCAGAAAAAAACTCCCATAAACGGCTAAAAAACGCTAAAAAGCTTTCGAAAAGGAAAAAAAAGTTTTATTCTCAACCCAATAAGACTTATTTTTAAATGGAAAATAAAAGCACCATTAGATCCTCCACGGCGAACTTAAATCACATTAGAGGTTTTTAAATAACACAGATAAGCATATAGAAAGCCTAATCAATTTAAAAAAATGTAATATTTTTACTAAAAATAATTACGGAAAATGTATATCATAAATAAAGAGTCACTTAACGCTCTGGAGAGAAGTATTTTTTCAATTTTAATCAAAGAAATAAAGCAAAACGACACACTATCTATTACAGATGCTGCATTGGTTTGCAATTGTTCTCCTTCTAAAATTTCAAAATTTGTACAGAAACTGGGTTTTAAAAGCTATAAAGAATATCTGGCATTTGTAAGCGGAAGATCCTCTACTGTTATTCCAAATGAAAATGAACGCTTGAATAAATTCTTAGAGAACTTTAATTCTGCCATTAGCAATGATTTCGCTGCTTATCTTCAAAAATTCGAGAAAATTATCTTATTTGGCTACGGTCCTTCGTTTATTGCTGGCCAGTATTTTGAGTATAAACTAAGAAACCTGCTGGAAGTCCCAATATGGGCCGTTGCACACGAAACATCCATAAATGATTTATTGAGTAAAAACAATCTGGTCATCATTTTTTCTGTCACCGGACAATTCAAATCTTTTAACGAATTGTATGAAAATGTTATTTCAAAAAACAGTAAAGTTGCCTTTATACTTGAAGAAGGGTGCACTGAATTTTTGGAAACTTATGATTATACGATCGCTTTAAGCAATTTTATTCAAAGCCCTGAACTGATGCCTCATGAAAAGACAAGAACCACATTCTTTGCTTTCATAGAAGCCGTGATTAAGCAGTTAGAAACATCATCTATTGAAAACACCATTAAATCCAGGAAAAAAATATAAATTTTACATCACATAAATTATATAGAATAATCCGATAACTACTGAAAGATGGAAGAAATAAAACTATACATTGAATATGTCGCAAAATCTATAGAAATAGCCGGTATCATTACAATAATTATAGGAATAGTGTTAGCAATGGGTAAATTTATTTTCACTTTGCAAGGAACAGTTACCCGTTCTTATATAATATTGAGACAAGAACTTGGTAAAGCTATTTTATTAGGATTAGAAATATTGGTTGCCGGTGATATTATTGGAACCGTAGTTACCGAACCAACAATGGACCGTGTACTTTCGTTAGCTGTAATTGTATTAATAAGAACATTTTTAAGCTTATCACTTGAAGTAGAAATCGAAGGAAGATTTCCTTGGCAAAAAAAAGAAACTAACGAAAAATAACTATTTAGTTTTTACACTATTGTATAAATTCAAGTACATAAAACATTAATAATCAAAAACATTTTCCGAAATTTGTTAGTACAATAAACAGATTGTTTGTTTAGTTGCCCTTTTTTACTTCTTGAAAATATTTAAACTAAATAAGATTCATTATCACAAAAGTGGAATTTTAAAACTTAGCATTGCCAAATAAAATGCTATTCCTGCCGCATACCGCTTAAACAAATTACAGTGCCCCGATAAAAAAGTTTGCATCATTAGATACAACAAGTGTAATTCAATATTATTTGATGGTATAACCTATTTTTCTTTTAAATTAAACGAAATCAACTGGTAAAACTCATTTTCTATTATGAAAATAACGAAACATTCGGGCCATAAAGTACCTTTCGATAAAGAAAAACTAAAACTTTCTCTTGAAAAATCAGGAGCTAGTAGTGATCTTATAAATGATTCTCTGGCAGAAATAGAAAAGCGAATATATGACGGCATAACAACAAAGGAAATATACAAACTTGCCTTTGATTTTTTGAAAAAAGCATCAAATGGACATGCGGCACGTTACAACATCAGGCTTGCTTTACAATTACTTGGTCCGGCAGGATTTTTCTTTGAAAAATACATTGCAAGATTGTATGAAGCTGATGGATTTAGAACAAAAACAAATTTAACGCTGCAAGGAAAGTGTGTATCGCATGAAGTAGACATAGCAATCTTGAAAAATAACATGATAGCTATGGTCGAATGTAAGTTTCACGGCAGTCGGGAAGCTTCTACAGATGTAAAAGTGCCCATGTATATTCTTTCTCGTTTTAACGATCTTAGAGCAAGACAACACATCATTTTTTCTAATAATGAAAGTATTAACTCCTGCATTATAGTAACCAACAATCGTTTTACAAAAGATGCACAGGATTTTGCTAATTGCAGCGGAATCTCACTTTTAAGCTGGGATTATCCACAAAACAATAATCTCAAAGACAAAATAGATAAAGGCTATCTTTATCCAATCACCTGTCTTACAACATTGTCAATGGTTGAAAAAGAAAAATTACTTATTCTGGACCAAATACTTGTCAAAGATCTTCTTCACGATTCGCAAAGCCTACATAAAATTGGACTTAGCAATAATCGGATTAAAAATATACTAAGAGAAGCTTCACAACTTTGTAAACATTTTTAAAATGAAAATAAAATTTATAGGAGGTGCAGGAACTGTAACAGGTTCAAAAACCCTCATAGAAACCAACGGCTTTAGAATGTTAATTGATTGCGGTCTTTTTCAAGGCCTTAAATCACTTAGGGAACTCAATTGGGATCCGTTGCCTATTTTACCCTCCACAATAGATTGTGTGCTTCTTACCCATGGTCATCTGGATCATTGTGGCTGGCTACCCCTACTCGTTTCTCAAGGATTTATTGGCAAAATATATTGTACCGCTCCAAGCAAATCTATAGCTAAATTAGTTCTGTTGGATAGCGCAAAAATTCAGGAAGAAGAAGCCAATAGAGCAAGCGAGGAATCTTATTCTAAACATACACATCCCGAGCCACTCTATACAGTACAGCAGGCTGAGGCTGTTACTCCGTTTTTTAAAATCATACCTCCAAATACAGCTGTAGCGATCACAGATGATATCACGGCTGTTTTTGAAAATGCCGGACATATCATAGGTGCCTGCAGTATTACACTAACTCTCGAGAGCAAAACGTTAGTTTTTTCCGGTGATATAGGACGAGATGATGATGTATTGATGTTTCCACCAACAAAACCTACTATGGCCGATTATCTCTTTCTGGAAAGTACTTATGGAAACCGCCTTCATCCTGATTTAGATGTAAAGAAAGAACTGGAAACACATATAAACACTACTATAAAACAAAAAGGAACCGTGATTATTCCTGGCTTTGCCGTAGAGAGAGCACAATCGATAATGTACCTGTTATGGCAACTCAAAACAGAAGGCAGGATCCCAAATATTCCCTACATACTTGATACTCCAATGGGAGCAAATGCATTTCATGTATTTTTAGAAAACATGCAATGGCACAAACTTTCGATCGATAATTGCCATCAAATGTCTAAAATGTTTACTATTGTCTCTAATTTTGAAGAAACGGCACGTATTATCTCAAATCCTCAGCCCAAAGTGGTCATTGCCGCAAGTGGTATGGTGACAGGCGGACGTGTATTATCGTATTTTGAACATTATATAAGTATTGAAAATACTACAGTCATTTTTGTTGGCTATCAGGCAGAAGGTACACGCGGAAGAAGACTTCTTGAAGGAGCTAATGAAATTAAAATATACGGAAATTACTATAATGTAAAGGCCAAAATATTCCAAATCGAAGGACTTTCTGCACATGGAGACCAGCAAGATCTCTTAAACTGGCTTTCGGCTCTTAAAAATACGCCCAAATGTGTTTACTTAGTGCATGGCGAAAATCTCCCGGCTGATGAGTTACGCATTAAAATTCAGAAGCAATACGGTTTTAAATGCAGTGTTCCATTAATGGGAAATGAAATAGAAATTTAGACTTTCTTTGCCTTCTTCGTGCAAACAAAAAGCCCATTTCTTATATGAAATGGGCTTTTTTTATATATCTATTACTTCTATTTCAATTAGTTCAAATCATTCAATTCGTGTAATGATTTCAATGTACTTTCGTAAAATAAAATTGCTGCAATTAAATTTCCTTTATCAGAATATGGCATCATTTTTCTTTGAAAATCTACCGTAGTATCTAAGAAAACCGTAGTACCTTCTGCCTGAGTATCTAACACTTTTTTGTGCTCACTATCGTCTGGAATACCTAAGTCTGCCATAGTAACACCCGGTTTTGTAACCAAAGCAATATAAGGAAGAGTTTTTACTAAAACTTTAATACGCTCGATGTATAACTCTAAAAGTTCTCCTTTTTGCATACCACTTAATTCTTTCTGATCATGGTATTTACGGATTAAAGCTGTTGTACTGATAATACTTCTTGGAGCGTTTTTTGCCTGTGCTGAAATCGCACCGGTCGTCAAGAAGAAAAGGACGCATAGTAGGATAATCTTACTCTTCATTTTGTTAATGTAATTGGTTGTTAGTGAAAGCAAAAATATATTAAATTAAGTTAAACTGCAATTTTATTGATTTCTTTTTTTTAAAAAAAATTTTAACGTTTTAATATTGTATCATTTTGGAACGTTATCATAAGTAAGAGTATCTTTTGAAAGTCCGGAAGTTTTATAGCCGTTTTTCCCTTCTTCTGATTTGATTATTCTAAAACGTCCCGGATATTTTTTTATCCATATACTTTTTTTGTTGCCATAATAGTCCATAAACTCTTCACAAACAAAAACTGCATGCGCATTTGACCAGGCAACAACTCCGCAAAATTCGTTTCCTGATTCTCGTTTTAACTTTTCTATTTGTTTGCCTTTTTCGAATCCCAGATATTTATAAATTGTTGGTGTATAAACTTCGCCATCTTCTAAATCTTCTAATGCTTTAGCAAAAGTTGATTCATTATCTACAATCTGCTTGTATTTTGCCATAACGGCGTAGGCCAATATTGCATATTCAGTAATTTCTTCGCTCTCACAATTGTCTTTTATAAATACAAAACCGGCAGAAAATTTAGCTTTATCTAATTCTTCTTCTTTCAGATTAAACGATGCATTATTCTTCAATGTTATTTTTTGTAAACTGTCATTTATTTTTTCAGTCACAAAAAGGTCTAATCCATAAACGTTTAGCGAAGCTTTGATTAAAGCAATTGATGAGCAATTTGTTCGTTCTCCTTGTTTAAAGCTGTCAAATATTTGATCTGAGCTCAATTGTGCGTAAGATGTAGAGCAAATAAAAATGAAAAATAAAAATATCGTTGTAACAGATTTCATTGTTTTCAGCATTTATAATTATTTCCCAACTATTTTTTTTTGGGACTGCATAGATTATACAAATCTATAAAAATCAACTCAAAATTACTTTTTTACTTCTTAACTTTTATCAAAATTTACAAAGCTACTTTTTAGAGTACTCGTTTATAAGTTTTTAGCACAATTTAAATAGTAATTAATACCTAAAGGAATAGTATTTATGAATACGAATTCAAAAATGTTAGTTTACTTAGTATAAAATGATACTTTATTTTTATTTTAATAGCGTGCAAAAAAACAGTACCAAGCAATTTATGAAAGTGTTTGTGCTAAATCTCCAAGTTGTTTCAGTTTTAACCTAAGTTCGTCTGTCCATGGTAAACCAATACTAAGGCGCATGCAATTTTCAAATTGATTTTGCAGCGTAAACATTCGGCCCGGAGAAATACTTATACCGTGTTTTATAGCCAAATCATACAATTCAACAGTATCAATTTTTTTATTAAACTCAATCCAAATCGCAAGTCCTCCTTGTGGCCGGCTCGTTTTGGTACCTTCCGGAAAATATTCTGCTATTGCCTCAACATAATTTTGATAGTTTTGCTGTAAGGTGCGGCGAAGGTGATTCAAATGATTTTCATATCTTCCTGTTTTTAAGAAATTACCAACTGCTTCCTGAATAATAGAAGTCGAAGATATGGAATGAACCAGTTTTAATTTCAATATTTTGTCTTTGTATTTTCCCGGAGCAATCCAACCAACACGAAATCCCGGTGCTAAAGTCTTGGATACCGAACTACACCATAAAACGTTACCATCAGTATCAAAAGATTTACAACATTTTGGGCGCTGTGAACCAAAATACAAATCGCCATAAATATCATCTTCAATTAGAGGTATATTATTCTTTGACAGGATATTTACGACCTCTTTTTTGTTTTCATCAGACATGCAACTTCCTAAAGGCGTATTAAAATTTGGAATCAACAAGCAAAGATTGATTTTTGAAACAACTGCTTTTAATACCTCCAGCTCTATTCCTTTTGTTGGATGCGTAGGCAGTTCTAACACTTTTAGACCTAAACTGATAGCAAGTTGCAAAATACCCGGATAACACGGACTTTCTATTGCAATTGTGTCCCCTGGTTTTCCTAAAGCCATTAAACAAAAAGACAAAGAATTCATTCCTCCGCTTGTAGTAATCAGATCATTTTCATGTAAATTACCACCCCATGCCAGAGATCTTACAGCAACCATTCTTCTTAGTTTAACATTGCCTTGCAAAGGTTCATATTCGGTACCACCTTCTTTTAGCTCACGTGTAGCATAGACAATCTCCTTTTTTAACTTAGCGACCGGCAATAAATTTCCCGAAGGAATACCAATAGAAAATAGCGTAAGATCTTCACGTCCCATGTTTGAATAAACTTTGGTAATCAACTCATCAGGTTCACTATTATTTGCTACAAGAGAAGGACGGCTCACTTCTGACAGAGGTAAATTTAAGTACGTTAATTTGCTCACCAGAAATCCCGATTGCGGTCTTGATTCTACTAAAGATTGCGCTTCCAATTCCCAGAAAACCCGTTTTGCCGTATTCATACTAATGCCATAATCCTGACATAAGGCTCTTATAGAGGGCAATTTATCCCCTGATTTTAAAACTCCATTTCTAATTTGAAATGCAATTCCGTTTGCAATTTCAATATACTTAAAGGTCTTGCTCATTTTTATATTTTAAACTGTATCCGTACAAATATACAAAATTGATACTGTGCTTAGTTTTTATGTCTTCATAATTTTGTTCAGATAATTAATCAAAACATGAAAAACAACAACATTAATAACTCTGTAGAAAACACATCAGGCGGTTGGATAAACGGCTTAATTGGCGTGATAATATTTAGCGGATCTTTGCCGGCAACCCGAATTGCTGTCTCAGATTTTAATCCGCAATTTTTAACCGTTGCCAGAGCCACTATTGCGGGTTTACTTGCTCTGTGTCTTTTAGTACTTTCTAAAGAAAAACGACCAACGCAAAAACAAATATTCCCGTTAATTATTGTTTCATTAGGTGTAGTGATTGGATTTCCTTTACTTTCTGCCCTGGCGCTACAATATATTACTTCTGCCCACTCGATAGTTTTCGTGGGAATCTTGCCTTTATGCACCGCAATATTTGGTATAATCAGAGGAGGAGAACGTCCGCCCCGAATATTTTGGCTCTTCTCTGTTATAGGAAGTCTTATAGTAGTTGGATATGCCATTTCTCAAGGGCTCACTGCTTCCCCAATTGGTGATTTCTTTATGTTATCAGCAGTTATTTTATGCGGACTTGGATATGCCGAAGGCGCAAAACTTTCAAAAACATTAGGCGGATGGCAGGTAATTTCCTGGTCGCTTGTATTGTCTTTGCCTCTTATGATTCCTCTAAGTTTTTTTCTTCAGCCGGAATCTTTTTCAGGAATAAAAACAAGTTCATGGATGAGTTTAGGCTACGTTTCGCTATTTAGTATGTTCATTGGTTTTATATTCTGGTATCGCGGACTTGCTCAGGGCGGAATCGCAACTGTAGGGCAATTACAATTACTGCAACCACTTTTTGGCTTAGCATTAGCTTCAACACTACTTCATGAAAAAGTGAGTATCGGCATGTTAGGAGTTACCGCAGGTGTTGTTCTTTGCGTTGCCGGAACTAAGAAGTTTTCTAAAAAACCAACACCAATCAAAAGCTACAATTAACCCTAAAACAACACTATATGTTTATCCCCAATATGTTTAAATTCGAAAGCGAAATTGATAAAATTGCTTTTATGAAACAATACAGTTTTGCAACCATAATTACAAACAAAGACAATGTACCCATTGCGACACAACTGCCTTTTATAATTGAGGAACGTTCTGGTAAATTAATATTAAGCGCTCATTTTGCAGCAGCTAATGAACAAACTAAATACATCGAAGCAAATACATCTTTGGTAATTTTTTCTGAACCTCATGCTTATATTTCTCCTTCGCATTATGATAAGGAACAAAGCGTTCCAACCTGGGATTATATTACGGTACACGCTTACGGAAAAGCAAATATTATAACAGATGAAAATTCTAAAATTAAAGCCTTAGAACAAATGATCCAGTTCTATGATAAGGATTATAAAAAACAATGGGATAATCTTTCTGATAAATTCAAAAAAGGAATGATAAAAGGTATCGTTGCTTTTGATCTTGAAGTATCTGATTTACAAGGGCAAAAAAAACTTAGTCAGAACAAATCAGAAATTGAAAGAAAAAGAATTATACAGGAACTTGAACAAAGTAATAATACTGTAGAAAAAGACTTAGCGTCTTATATTAAAAACACTCTTTAAACTAAATTTTACAACAATGCAGATAACAAATTGTACCCTCGCCGATATTGAAAAAATTTCAGAACTTTATGAAGTAGCACGACAATATCAAAAAATAAAATCAGCCACAATCTGGCCAATATTCAGTCACAATCTTATTGAAACCGACATTAACGAAAAACGCCAGTATAAAATTATTATTGATAATGAAATAGCCTGTATCTGGACATTAACCTATAAGGATCCGCAAATTTGGGAAGAGAAAGACAATATCTTTTCAATCTACATTCATCGTATCGCTACAAATCCATCTTTTAGAGGGCAAAACTTAGTCGCTATTATCATAAAATGGGCTAAAGAATACGCTCAGGAAAACAATAAAAAATTGATCCGATTAGATACTGTAGGTAAAAATTTAGGACTGATTAGTCATTATGAAAAACTAGGTTTCGAATATTTAGGTTTATTTGATTTAAAAGACACCAGCGAACTGCCGGAACATTATCATAATGCAGCAGTAAGTTTATTTGAACTATCGGTTTAAATATGTTTTATGCCTGCTTTATGCCTTAATGCATCATTTAATACATAGAAACATAGGTTTTTGAGTTGTAAAAAGATTGTAAAAAAAGAAACACATTTCTTCACACATAGTCCCGAAGCTTCGGGATGAATTAATGCTGAGTGAAACGCCTTTTTTGAACATACAAAATCTATGTCTCTATGTGTTAAAATAATTACATGAAACAGCCGGCTTAATTAATCCTATAAAGCATCACTCCTATCCAATTTCTTTAAATCTCACCTAAAATGGTTTGAAAATTGTATTTTTGCAATCATTAATAAAAAATGCTAAATCCAAAAATTCAGCATTTTTTAATATCTTTTTGTTCCATTGAAATCAATCTTTAATTAAATGATTGTTTTTATTTGTCCAATCAGGATGCGCGTCAATACCAAGTAAAAAACGAAGTGAAAAAAGTAGAAAATAAAGGAAAAAACTGGACGATTTGTGAAGACTGTCTGGGACGTGGAAAAAAAAGTCGGGGAATTACCAACAAAGCACGACTTCGCTATCAGAAAGCCTTAGAGCAATTTGAACAAGCCAATGGTGAAGGAACACCTCCTATTCCTCCTAAAGGACATCAGCATATTTGTTTAAAATGTTCCGGTTCCGGATTGATTCCTACTGCAGAACCTCCTGTTGCCGACAATGAAAACTATCCACATGTTGCTATTATTGGTGGCGGAATTGGAGGTACAGCTCTGGCTATAGCTTGTTTACATCGCAAAATTCCTTTTACTATTTATGAGCGCGATACTAGTTTTGATGCCAGATCTCAGGGTTACGGACTTACTTTGCAGCAGGCTAGTAAAGCCATCGAAGGATTGGGGATTTTTTCACTGAAAGATCGTGTTATTTCGACAAGACATTTGGTTCATACTACCGAGGGAAAAGTAATTGGAGAATGGGGAATCAGAAAATGGATACAATCCGAAGAGAAAACCTCTACCAAACGTTCCAATATGCATATTGCACGTCAATCTTTACGTTTAGCACTGCTTGAACAGCTTGGCGGACATGATGCCGTACAATGGGGACATCAATTAATAGATTTTAAAGATCTTGGAGATAAAGGCGTTGAACTAAACTTTCAGGTAAATGGCGAAATAAAAACCACCAAAGCTGATCTTATAGTTGGTGCAGACGGAATTCGAAGCACAGTTCGAAAATTAATAATTGGTGAGGATATTTCTCCTTTGCGTTATCTGGATTGTATCGTAATCTTAGGAATTTGTCCTTTGAATGTTCTCGAAAATCTTGACAGTTCTTTACTCGACTCAGCTACTGTTTTTCAAACTGCAAATGGCAATGAGCGAATTTATATAATGCCCTATACAGCAGATTCTGTAATGTGGCAGCTTAGTTTTCCAATGTCCGAAGAAGAAGCTAAAGCCTTAAGCGCCAAAGGACCTAAGGCACTCAAAGAAGAAGCTTGTCGCAGAACACAATGGCACGATCCTATTCCTCAGATTTTATCCGCAACTAACGAAGCTCAAATTTCAGGATATCCTGTATATGACCGCGAATTATTGCAATCAGAATTATTGGAGAAATCCGGAAAAATAACACTGATTGGTGATGCAGCACATCCAATGAGTCCGTTTAAAGGACAGGGTGCAAATCAGGCATTGCTCGATGCTCTGAAACTAGCCCGAAAAATAGTAAGAGGCTGCAGACCTTCCTCTCAATGGAGAGAAATTGGAATACGAAAAAGTGTCTTAACAGAGTTTGAATCAGAAATGTTAGAACGCAGTGCTACCAAAGTAAAAGATTCAGCAGAAGCCGCACAGTTTCTACATTCTGACATTGTACTTCATGAAGGAGATGAACCCAGAGGTCGATGTATCAAGAAAAAAGACTCCTAATATTTGTTCCGTATAGCATTTAATTATAAGAAGTAAGATATCTTTATTAATCATTTATTTTCTTAAATTTACTTATCTTTTTATAATCAACTTACATGGAAATGAATAATCTGGAATTAGTTTCCGTTAAGGAAGTACTAATTAAAAAAGTCGCTGGTTTTAAAAGTTCGGCAGTATCAGATATTCTTTCTGTCGAAGAACCTTTGGAAATCAAAATCTTATACGGACCTGAAAATCAAAGGATACAAAAAAATATATCAGTAACAATGCGAACTCCCGGCAATGATCCGGAACTTGCGGTAGGTTTTCTATTTACTGAAGGAATCATTTCATCTTACGAAGTTGTAAAAGAGGTCAGCCATTTACAAACAGGATGCACAAAAGAAAAGAAAAACAGTATTCAGGTCGAACTTAAAGAAGACTTTGTTCCTCATTTAATGCAAGCGGACCGAAACTTTTATACCACATCCAGCTGCGGCGTTTGCGGAAAAGGTTCTATTGAATCTATAAAAACCGTTAGCTCATTTAGTAATTTAAACAGACCAAGGTTAAATCTTTCTTTGGATGTATTATATCAATTACCTCAAAAATTAAGAATAGCCCAAAGCGATTTTGCAACTACGGGAGGTATTCATGCTTCCGGTCTTTTTTCGGATGAAGGAAATCTTATCCTTTTACAGGAAGATGTAGGCAGACACAATGCTTTAGACAAGCTTATTGGCGCTGCTTTGGCTGCCAATTTACTGCCGCTAAACAAACATATTTTACTTCTTAGCGGAAGGGCCAGTTTTGAGTTAATTCAAAAAGCGGCTATGGCAGGTATATCAGTTGTTGCGGCAATTGGTGCTCCATCAAGTCTTGCGGTAGAATTAGCCGTAGAATTTAATATGACACTTTTGGGTTTTCTCAAAGAAGATCGATTCAATATCTACAATTCTTGTGATAATGCAGTCATACAAACTTCTTATCAGGATTAAACTGATTAAGAATTAAAAAAGAACAAAAATCATCATTATTCAAAACTTCTGTTAACGTGCTAATTAAATAGAAAAGCCATGAAAGAGGATCAACACAACAAAAATACTGATAATAAAAAACTACCGGACGCTGAAAATCCATACAGACTTTTAGACCTGAAATTAACAAAAGTTGAAGATTGGGCTGCGGGTGTTCCTGCTGTTATGGCGGCTTTTAGTGATCTTATTGAAGAAAAAACTATGGTTAGAGGAACAAAAGCGCTATTTAAGATGAATCAGGTTGGTGGTTTTGACTGTCCAAGCTGTGCATGGCCTGATCCTGATGATGAACGATCTCCGCTTGGCGAATATTGCGAAAACGGTGCTAAAGCATTGGCAGAGGAAGCAACTACCAAAAAAGTTACAGCCGAGTTTTTTAAAGAAAACTCCGTTTATGATCTTGCCAAATTAGACGATTATCAGATTGGCAAAATGGGACGATTGACTGATCCGATGTATTTGCCTAAAAATGGTACACATTATCAGCCAATAACCTGGGATGATGCATTCAAAAAAATAGCCGCACATCTTAACGCACTGCAATCTCCGGATCAGGCGGCTTTTTATACTTCCGGAAGAACAGGTAATGAGACCTCATTTCTTTATCAACTCTTTGCAAAAGAATACGGTACCAATAATATGCCGGATTGCTCAAATATGTGTCACGAAACCTCCGGATCTGCTTTAAGACCTACAATTGGAATTGGAAAAGGTACCGTAACACTGGATGATTTTTATGATACCGATGTGATTGTAATTATTGGACAAAACCCTGGAACCAATGCGCCCAGAATGATGAGCGCACTTTCAAGGGGTAAAAAAAACGGAGCCAAAATTATTGCTATCAATCCTTTACCCGAAGCAGGTTTAATGGGATTTAGAAATCCGCAGGAAATAAATGGTGTTATTGGAAGCGGTGTTAAACTAGCAGATCTTTTTTTGCCTGTAAAAATAAACGGGGATATGGCTTTGCTAAAGGCTCTCGAAATTATATTGATTGAATTTGAAAAGAAAAATCCCGGAAAAGTATTTGATTACGACTTCATCAAAGAAAAAACAACTGGATATGATGCATTTCTAAAACAGTTTGACGATTATAATCTGGATGATCTTGCCCAGCTTTCGGGAGTTTCGAAAGAAGCGCTTTATGAAGCTGCCGAAATGTTAGCCTTCAAAAAACGAATTATAGTTTGCTGGGGAATGGGACTTACACAACAACCCAACGGTGTCGAAATGATCAGGGAAATTCTTAATATTCTCTTGCTAAAAGGAAGCATTGGTAAACCCGGTGCAGGAGTTTGTCCTGTTCGTGGTCACAGCAATGTGCAGGGAAACAGAACGATGATGATTGATGAAAAACCTACAGATGAACAATTGGATCGTCTACAGGCATTTTACGGTTTTAATCCGCCTCGCAAACATGGTTACGATGTTGTACGGGCCATTAAAGCAATGCAGGAAGAAAAAATAAAATTACTGTTTTGTATGGGTGGTAATTTTTTATCGGCAACACCAGATACAACTTATACCGCTAGTGCATTAAGAAAACTTAATTTAACGGTTTGCGTATCTACTAAACTCAATCGTACTCACCTGATTCACGGACAAGAAGCCCTCATATTGCCTACTTTATCCAGGAGCGATATTGATATGGTAAATGGCGAAATTCAGTTTGTAACTACAGAGAATTCTATGGGAGTTGTACAATCCTCAAAAGGAATGCTTAAACCAGTATCTGACAATCTTATTAATGAAACGCAAATTGTCTGTAAAATGGCAATGGCAACATTAGGAAGCAAATCGGTGATTGGCTGGCAGCGTTATCATGATAGTTATGATGCTGTGAGAGACGATATCGAAAAATGTATTCCGGGTTTTGAAAATTATAATACAAAAGTGCGTCAAAAGGGAGGCTTTTATTTGCCTAATGCAGCACGAGAGGGACAATTTATCACTAAAACGTTTGGAGATCGGGCACCTTTTACATTAACTGCTGTACCAAATAATGAACTTGCTCCTGACGAATACATGATGGCCACAACCCGAACACACGATCAATTTAATACCACAATTTATGGGCTTGACGATCGCTATCGTGGTATAAAAAACGAACGCAGGGTAATATTCATGAATCAAAAAGATATTGAACAAGCAGGTTTTAAAGCCGGCGACAAGGTCGATTTGTTTAATTATGATGACAATATCGAGCGAATTGCACCTTTGTTTATCATTGTTTCATATCAAATACCGGAGAGAAATACAGTTACTTATTTTCCTGAAACAAACGTTCTTGTTTCGGTAAACAATGTGGTTAAGGACAGTAATATGCCGGCATCAAAATACGTGAAGATTAAAATTAAAAAACACGATAGCACAATTTATGACCGAATAAATCAATTGTAATTTGATTCGTCTTTTCGGGCAATGTCAATAAATTAAGCTTTTATAAACAAAAATTAATTTCGCGCAAAGGCGCAGAGTCGCAAAGTTTATCCTTGGGACCTTGCTAGAATATAAATCATTTCTCCGATTTTTTTTAGGCAGTTCCGCAGGAAGGAAATATATTGTAGGGATGGATTTTAATCCATCATTCGCAATCAAAACCCAATATTGTCATTTCGACGGAGGAGAAATCACACGAGAAATTCCATTCCTAAAGGTTCCAATCTTTGTCGAGTTACGCGTGTGATTTCTCCTCCGTCGAAATGACATAAAATGAGGAGACAAAACTTTGCGACTCTGCTCCCGATGGCTATCGGGATTGCGAGAGATTTAACAAAAAAACAAACAGGTGAGCCAGTGTCAAAGTATGTGAAGATTAAAAGTCTATGTTTCTATGTGTTGAATGAAATTTTGTGAGTTACACTTAAAAGATTTAAATTTACTCATCATTGTTTTGACCAGGATTATTAAACGCTGAAGGCATCAGTTCGATATTATATTTACTGGCAACTTTTATCAATATTGGCATTAAAACAGAAGCTCCGGGAATCAATAAAAAAGGAATCCCAATACCAATTATCTTGAACGAATCACAAAGTTGTGTTTTTAAGATATTTTCTTCTTCGTCGCTTATTTTCCCTTCTTTTATATATTTCTGAATAATTAAGCCTGCCTCCTCTTCTCCTTGTCCTTCTTTTTTCAGGTCCAATAAAAAGTGATGAACATTTTCTTCTATGATCGTGATCGTAGTTTCAATCTGCATAAGTTTGTTTGGTTACTTGTTCTTCTTTTTCTTTTGTTGTTCCCGATTTCTTAAAACAATTTAAGCATCAGCGGAGTAATCATCTAATAAATCTAATGTAGGTACAAAAAATAATGTTCCGGTTTGTGCCGTACTAAAATCCAAAATTCGGTCATAATTGCCGGGTGGGTTACCTATAAACATGTTTTCCAACATCTTTTTTGTAGTGCTAAATTTACTCGCATAAGCAATAAAGTAGGTTCCAACTTCTCCTTTAGAAGGATTTCCGAAAGGCATATTATCTCTTACAATTTTAAGATCATTACCATTTTCGTCTGTAATGGCGGTAAGAGCACTGTGAGAATTTGTTGGTTTCACATCGTCTGCCATTTCAATATCGTTCATTTTAGATCTTCCAATTACTTTTTCCTGATCTTCTGTAGATAAGTTTTCCCAGTTTTTCATGTTGTGAAAGTACTTCTGAACAAACAAGTAACTTCCTCCTTTGTACGCAGGATCTTCGTCACCAATTACACTAAAAAAATCTCGTTCCCCACCTATCGGATTTTCTGTACCGTCTACAAAACCAATTATAGAACGACCATCCCAATACCTGAATCCGTGAACTTCTTCAAGACATTCCGCTACAGATTCTAAAACCTTCGAAATAGCCATCGCCATATCAAAACAAATCGCCGCATTTTGAGCCCTTAAATGAAAATGAAGATCGCCAGCAGTAGATTTTGCTGTATGTTTCACGCCTGCAATGGTTTCAAAAGTTACCAATTCCTTAGGCAACGGTGTTGGTAAACCAAGTTTTATCCAGGCATCATGTCCAACACCCATTACACAGCTTGTTCGTCCGTCTGGGATTCTTATGGTATACGAATTATTTAAATTGCTTACTAATGCACAAAGTTTCTCAAATGCAGACTTTATATTAGCCTCATTTTTAAATTTCCATACCATGAAAATGGTATTATTATTTGGATAATCGGTGACGTTTTGTGATTGACTCATACTTTAAATTTATACGTTAGCAGCTATTCAAATTTAAAGATAAAATTCTAAAGAAAGAATACAATCCGTAAAATAGAAATAGACTAAAAATAAAATTTATCTTTAAATACAACAGATTTTTTTCATCAAAACATAAACAGAAAGAAGTGCTAAATAAGCCAATCAAGTCAGAAAACTTTACAATAACTTCACTTAAAAACCTGAATTCAAATAACTTAAATTTTATAATTTTACTGTAATGGATTAGATATCCCGATTGTTTATTTATTCCGAGTCGATTTCTCGAAACACATTTCAAAAAATGACATCAGAGATTTGCTAAAAAAGCAATTATAAAGCACCTAAAGTTATGGTCCTCAAAACAATAGTTTTTTATAACATAAAATTAAAATTATGAATCTGGAAACTACAATTTTAATTTACTGGCTAATTCTATTAGGAGTCTCTTATGCAATAGCTAAAAAGTATTATTATTTAAACAATACCATAATTTACTCCAAACAATTAGAAAACTGGACAATAAGCCTGTTTTATTTTTTAAAATTTATAGGAATAGGCATCGTTTGTAGCTGGATATTTTTGCAATTAATACATATAGTATTCAAAGACATTTTGATGTTTATAAGTGAAATTTTAAATCCGTAGTAAAACACATTCCTTTCTCATAACAAAAAGAAGTGCTAAATAATTAATTCAGCACCTCTTTCTTCTAACCTCTTTCTTCTAACTTCTTTCTTCTAACATCTTTCTTCTAACATTTTCCTTCCAACATCTTCCTTCCAACATCTTCTTTCAACATCTTTCTTCTAAATTCTTTCTTCTAAATTCTTTCTTCTAACATCTTCCTTCTAACATCTTTCTTCTAACTTCTTTCTTTCAACATCTTATAGGTTTTAATTTGTAAATCGCTCCAATTAATACCACAACAAACAAAAACGGTCACTTTATTATAAATTTTAATTTAATGTAGCCAATTTCTTCAAACTAAAATCCGAAGACATAAATTTTATAAAATTCTAAGTTCATATAGACATAACAGGGATAAAATGGTGTACAAAACATAATTCACTCTCATTTTTTGCATGTTTAACAATTTTTTAATACTGTAAACCTCTTGTACAGGCAAATAAATTTAGGTTTACTTCTAGTTCATTTCTATCTTTGCACCAAAAATTACTTAGGTTCAAATTTATGAGTCAGACGTTTTTTTATTCGCGGTAAAAAATCATTTTGATTGCTATCGTGAAATGATTCTCCCGCTGTCCTGACTTAAAAACAAACAATATTAAGAATGACTTTGATTAAAGAAAACACAGAACTTCATTTTACTCCGCAGGTTCTTTTAACTGACTTTAAGAAAATGGGCCAGGTAAATGGGAACCAAAATAAAAAAAACACACAATAGAGAAACATTAAAATAAATGAATACAATTAACGCTTCCATTATTGCTATTGGAGGATATGTACCGGAAACGGTATTAAGCAATACTGATTTAGAAAAAATGGTTGATACCTCAGATGAGTGGATTACTTCGCGCACAGGTATAAAAGAAAGAAGAATACTTGATGATCCAACATTGGCGACTTCAGATATGGCAGCTTTTGCAGTTAAAGATTTAATTAAAAACTACGCAATCGATCCTCTGGATGTTGATTGTATTATTCTGGCAACCTCTACACCAGACCGTATTTTAACTCCCGCAGCTAGCTTAGTATGCGAAAAAGCAGGCTTGAAAAACGCTTGGGGATTTGACCTTAATTCTGCTTGCAGCGGTTTTTTATACGCTCTTTCAGTTGGTGCAAGTTTCATTGAAAGCGGCAGATATAAAAATGTAATCGTAATTGGTGCAGATAAAATGAGTTCTATTGTTAATTATGAAGATAGAAACAGCTGTATTTTATTTGGTGACGGTGCCGGAGCAGTACTTTTGCGACCAAATACAGAAGGACGAGGTATACAACAAAATATTTTTAGAACTGACGGAACGGGTGCTGAATATCTTACTGTACGTGCCGGTGGTTCTCTACTTTCGACATCTAAAGAAACGATTCATAATAAACAGCATTTTGTACAGCAAGAAGGAAGAACTGTTTTTAAACAAGCTGTAAAAAATATGAGCGCAACATCAAAGGAATTAATGGAAAAAGCTTCATTAACTCCCGAAATGGTAGACTGGGTAATACCACATCAGGCTAACCTGAGAATTATTCAGGCGGTAAGTGAAGATATCGGAATTGGTATCGACAAGTTTAAAATAAACATTCAGCGATACGGAAATACTACAGCAGCAACGATTCCTTTATGTTTATGGGATTTTAAAAACGACTTCAAAAAAGGAGATAATATTATAGTAACCGCTTTTGGTGCAGGATTCTCTTGGGGAAGTATGCATATAAAATGGTAATTTAGAAGAAAACTTATTGTTTAAATTTTACTTTTATAGCTTAGAAAAACACTCAGTTCAAATTTGAACTGAGTGTTTTTTTTTTAGAATGAATTAATCAATTTCTTTACTCGTTGTAAGTTTAAAAGAATACTTTTCTATATTTGATTAAAGGAACGATGACCAATCCAAACAACCAATATGCTTAAAAATACTATAATTTGCGCCATCACTATTCTATTACTTTTTGCCTGTAACCGAGTTGAAAAGAAACAAACCGAAAATACTGCAATTGCAAATGATAGCGCAAAAATTAAACCTGAACAAGACACTTTAGCTTCAGTTACACAAGCAGATTCTGATGTTTATTATAATGCTGTTAATACTGAACTTAAAGAAGAATTCAACGATTCCCTGTTCGCAAATTTTTCTGACCTTTCAACAGAAGATAAATTTGTTTTTAATGTTCCTAAAGGAAATATAAATAAAACTACCTCCGTATTTCAAATTTTCAATAATGCCGGTGAACTAATATACGAGAGTAAATTTCAAACAAGTTATCTCGCAAACGGTTATGATTTAAGGCATATTAGAAATGATGATGAAATGGAAAAATATATTCTATCTAAGGCTAAAGAGATATTAGACAGAGATTCTTTTGTTGTTATACCTGATAAAAATAAAATGGATGCTGATGATATTCTTAATTGGCCAAAAGAAGATTTTATAGATTATGATGCATTTATAGAGTGCCGAAATAATAAAACGCCATTATTCACGATCTCACGTGGAGAAGAAGATACAACCTATATTGGTTATTCGAAAAAACTAAAAAAAGCAGTTGACATTACTGGATGTTGTTAAAGATTCTAATACTTTAAAAGCCTGAATACAGCTAATCCTTTTTATAAAAAACACCGCTATTACCAATGCAAAAGACATTTATTATAATCTTCATAATTTCATTTTCGTTGTTTATTTCCTGTAAAGACAAAAATGCAGCAAAACCGAGTATTCTGGTAAAAAAAATAGAAGATGATACTAAAGATTTAGAATTAGAAATACTAAAAGATACAATCTATCCTGTATATAATTTAACCCGTAAAACAACTGCTATTGTACTTACAATGTTTGACACTGATAGCCTATCCAGATCTAAATTTGAAAAAGTATACAGAAAAATAAACGATGCTGATTCACTAGAAAATGATTTCTATAAACATCCGGCTGCTATAAACAGAAAATTTGAATACTACGACACCCTGGGAACCATCCAGCTTATAAAAAGTAAAAAATTAGAAACTGAGATTAAAAAAATCATTGCTCCTAAATATTATGTTTACGGAACTAAAGGTTTTGCCGAAATGACTGTTGACGAAGTGGTTTGCCGAATTGATGATTGCAGAGAAAATTTTATTGCCTTGACCATTAAAAATTTCGATACCGCTAAAAACGGAAAGCCTCTTTTTTGCTCCAGCAAACCAATAAAATTAAATTACAGCAAAAATTATTTTGCAACCCAAAGGAAAATTCAAAAAATAGATGATAGTATTGTTTACAGATATAGTGACCTTGACAGTATTAAAGTAAAAGTTTTCGCAAATATAGGACCGGCCTATTTTGTTTATAATGATGATTTTTTATGGAACACCAATGTAAAAAAATCAAAATGTCTATTTCCCGAAAGACGAATTCTTATTCAGAAAAAAGACAATTCGTTTAAAACAATATATGTTCAGGGATTAGATTTATTTGGTATGGCGTGCGATTAAAAATCTAAGTTATGGCAGTGATAAATATTCTTTGTATTCAATTTTATTATCACTGTTTTTATAAAAGACATAATAGTTTTCGCCACCTTGAAAATACATATCTATTTTTAAGGTATCCTGCAAAATCCACCTATAAGAAACATCCGCATCTTTAGATTTCCACTCGCGATTTTGCTGTGGCAATTCTTTCAGCAAACTAGTTTTTAGGTAATCCGGTGACTCATTATAAAATATCTTATAAGCACTATTAAACGTGTTTTCATTACAAACACACGTTTTGTTTAAAGCATCATCGTACCTTGATTTACCGTTGTCATTTTCTTTGCATTTGAAAAGAAGTTCCTTTGGTTCGCTTTTTTTGGTAAAATGCATATAATTTCCGGAGTACCAAACTAGTAAATCATCTCCAAAAACATATATTTTATGAAATGGAGGAGAACATTTCATTGTTATAACGCCTTGAAATGTGTTTAAATTAATTTTAAACAAATTATACAATTTGTCCTCCAGAGTTTTCATTTCCTCTTTTAGCGAATGATTGTAAAAATGTCCCTCAACATGATATTCCAAATTATGTATTGTATCAATTTCAAAAGAAGCATCGCAAATACCGTCATTTAAAATGAACTCGCTGTCTAATAATTCAAAATTATAAGTTTTAGAATCTCCTGATTTTGATGACTTTTTAAGTTCCCATTTCCCTTTGAGGCTTTCTAAATTAAAAGGTTGAGCGTTTTTATTCTTTGCTAAAAGATAGATGGAATCATTGTCATTTTCTTGTTTTTTGTTTAGAGATTTATCCTCTTCCTTTTGATTTTTACAAGCTGTTATTACTATAAGTGTTAATAGTAAAAAAAATACTTTTTTAATCATCTTTATTTTCTGTTTTATCTTCAAAAGCTACTGTACCATAATTTATTTTTTCTGTCTTATCCTTGAAACCATCATAATAATCCGTGATCCATTTCTCATCTCTATAGATGAAAGATAAAAACTTTCTGAAATCACTTTGTGGACCAAAAACTTGTAGATTATCTCCTTCTTTGGGTTCATAATCAAAATCAAAAGAATGTCTGCTGTTAAGAACTATCAACATACTTTCGTTTGTCAAATCTTCTGATAAAGAATCGTTTGGAAAAATTATCATTCCGTCCATTGTAAAATCAGTATCGCCAACGTATTTTGCTAATGTCCAGGTATATTCTTTACGCAAATGCTTAAATCTTCGGGATTTTTTGTTGTGTACAATTTTATCTATACCATTTGGAACGCACGTACAAAGCTTAATTTCTTTTCCGGTTTCACACATAAATTTCGCTATTAAACTAATTATTCTTTTACGATATTTTCTAATAATTCTCGTATTATTTTTAATGCTTCGGTTGAAGTTTCGCGAATAATAATTTTGTTTTTCTTGTCTTTAATAAGTTCTGTAAACAAATTGTCTTCGGTATTGATATCAACGATTGTTCCGCCATATTTTAATGTTGTTTCTGCAATTGCCATTGGAAGATTTGTCGCTCCGGATGTTCCAACAATAAAAAGAAGTCCAGAGTTCTTAGCCATTTTTAAGGAACTAAATTTCTTGTTTATTTTTTCATCATACCGTTCGTCAAACCATAAAATATTTGGTCGCATCCAACCACCGCATTCTTTACATTTTAATAATTCAATATCTTTTTCCGTTAAATCTTCGTCTATGTCTTTTCCTTCAATTTCAGCAGGAAGATCTTCAATTGCTTTACAGCCATTTGAGCATTTTATTTCCCTCGCTTTTCCGTGTATTTCATAGATTCTTTCTGTTCCGGCACGTCTGTGCAAATTGTCTATATTTTGCGTTATAAGTTGAAATCTATCTTGTAAAAGGTTTTCTATTTCGACTATTTCCTCATGACTTTCATTGGCATGAGCATTTTCAAACATCTTTTTTCTAAATAGCGAATATTGCCAGACTTCTTCTGGATTTTCTTTAAAATATTTGAAGGTTCCAAATTCCTCCGGTTTATGAAATTTTGTCCCTTTAACCCATATTCCATCTACTCCTCTGTAAGTTGGGATACCACTATCTGCAGAAATTCCGGCTCCTGTCAAAAATGTAAATAGGTTTCTATTTTTCTTACTATAAACTTCCTTTATTATTTTGGCAAGCTGTTCTTTCATTCTCTAAAACTATATAATTTTCTAAATTACTTTATTATTCGCATAAAAATAACTCTACATTTGAAATAATTTTAACATACAGAAATTCAAACTTTATTTACAATCAGTTAAGTGGAAAAAATAATAACATTAGCCCATAAAATTTATAACTCGTCTCCTCTATTGAAAGGTTTTCAATTTAATTTTGGAAATGAACTTTATAATTTATCTAATGATAACAAAATTGATCTCTTAGCACATTGTTTTAAAAATTACAATAAAGGATTTAATGTATCATTAATGCTTTGTTGCCCACATTTATGGAAAGATTTTGACTTAAAAAACTGGACGACATTAATAACGAAAATGTTTCCTCGAGAAAAATTTGATAAACATTCTTTTAAAGATATAAATTCAGGATCATACTGTGATATTTTATTTTTAAACGGAGTTATTGGCATTAATCCTTTCGAATATCTTTTCAATAATCCAGAATTTTCTGTTGAAGAAAAAAAACTTCTTTTTGAATTCTTTAAACATCGCGGAGAATATAGCTTTTACATCAATGAAAGAGAACTTATAGAAGATATTGTAAACTTTTACGATCTGGAAGTTTTTCAAATAATTGTAATGATGAAGGAAAAATTAATTTCAGAAGGTTTAATTCCTGCCGTAAAATATGATGAAATTATTAAACAGTATTCTTTTCTTGAAGATTTTTAAAAAGCAAAATAATCGCAATAGATATTTATCTTACCTTTCAAACTGAAACTGTTTTTTTGCTTCTAAGTAATAAATTTAATAATAACAAAATCGGATCTGGTATTACAATATGATACAACTAAAACAAATAGAAAGCCTTAGTTCCATTAAAAATATAAACAACCGAATACAATTAAAATACAAAGGTTGGGAAGAACGAAGTGCCGGGCAAATGATTGTTTATCATGCTGTTTTAATTGATGAATTTGACAGAACAAAGGAGCTTTTTGGAGAAAAGGAAATTCAATCTTCTATTGATGAAAAAATCGAAATTGAACATCCCACTAAAAATTTTGGTTTCATTTCGGCTCGCGGTTCTTTTTTGATTAATATTTCCAATTATAACAAAACAAACTTAGATACGTATCACAGAGTTGACAGAACGATGGTTTTGGATTCTTTAGTTGGCAGTTTTTTTTATCCTGATTTTCATTTATTAATTAACAAAAGAAGTTTAGTCGTAACAGATTTGGCAACTTTAGAAAAAAAGAGAATCAAATTTGATGAACACGTTGATATCGAATGGGCGTACTTTATTAATTCCGAACAAATTCAAATTATTCAGGCGTTTTCAAATCTTTGTTTTGTTTATGATTTGAAAGAAGAAGAAATTACAAATCAAAGAAATATTGTCAACGAAAACCTTTATCCCAATATTTTCAGATGGATTTACAGAGGTCAGAAATTCAACTCAAATCAATTAGAAATGGAATTACTTCAAAGAAATGGCAATCAACATTTTATAAGTACTTATTTTGAAATAGTGTAGCTGGAAAATTAATCCTTTTTATCTTCATTATTATCTTCAAAACTTACTTTACCATAATTTATTTTTTCGAACAGATGTGTAAAAGGTCCGTAATGATCAGCTATCCATTCTCCGTTTTCAAAAATAAAAGACAGGTGTTCTCTAATGCGATTTTCCGGAGTATAAATTTTAAGATTATCTCCTTCCTGGGGTTCATAATCAAAATCAAAACAATTTTTACTATTAAGATAAACAAGCATTTTTTCGTTTGTTAAATCTTCAGATAAAGCTTCTTCTGGCATATAACCCATTCCGTCCATTGTAGTATTACTTGGTCCCAAGCATCTATCTAATGTCCACGTAAAATCATTAAGTCTTTTATTTTTAGCTTTTCTGGAATTTTTGTGATGTACAACCTTATTCATAGTTGCTGGAAAGCAAGTACAGAGTTTAATTTCTTTTCCGGTTTCGCACATAAATTCAAATATTAAATTGTTCAAAAAAATCACCTAATATATACCTAAAGAAAGAAATATAAAATAAAGAACTATACTAACTTTTCTCATCTCTATCTTAGTTGATTAATTCTTTGTTTTTCATACAGACACGAAAATAATATATTTTTTTTTCTTATTTTCTATATAACTTACACTAAAAAATAATTATTTTGTGCAGAAAAAAATTACCTACTCAAAAATAATTAAAGTATAAATTATCAATTGTAATTTTGATTTTGCCAATAACCTAAAAATAAAAATTAATTGAAAAAGATTAAAAATAAGATATTGATTACCGTTGTTTTGCCTTTCATCGTGCTTTCTTCTTGTAAAAATGATCAGAAAATATCTGATGATATAAAAAAAACAAACAGCATCTCAAATACGAAAAAAGATAGTACTGAAATGAGTGTCAGAACTGTTACTTTATTCAACTTTAACAATGAGGGCAATACTGAAATAATTAAAATATCTGGTAGTGAAGCCAGTGATAATGATGATTTTTTTCTAGTTGGTGAAAAAAATATACTTATTGTTTCGAAATATAAAAAAGACAAGAAAAATCAGTCACTAATTCAGAAGGATACCTTGCTTATAAGTGACTATAATCATGTAACTATTGACCGAAAACACTTTTTAAGAAAAAAGGATTATTTTCTATTTGCGACAATGGAATCACCTCTTGGTAATGGAGATCCAGGATTATACTTGAGTTTTTTTATGTTAAATCTCAAGACTTTAAAATTTTATACCTTAAAATATGAGGGAGAATCTACTTTAAGATCTGGAAATTTTGTTGATGGTAAATTCAGTGAAGATAAAAGTTTAGATTCTAACTTAACCATAAAGAAAGAATTATATGAGTTTGCCAATAAAAGCAAATGGATTTACAATCCTTCTGGACGAGATAAAGACATTAATTATTACAGGAACTTTGAACAAAAATGGTATTTAGACAATTATCCCAAAGGCGAAGATAGTGAAACTTTATATCCTGCTATTGTTAAAAGCACTTATTATTCTGAAGATCTTTTTAAGTTTAATGGAGATTATGATAAAGATCAATTCATCGAAAATGCCGATTATAAGATTGTTACCTATTTTCGCAATAATATTATTGGATATGACAAGAATAAAAAATTATATTTTCCAATTACTGTAGAATCCTGCGCTACAGGATGTGATAAGAAAATAGAGTTTGTATCTGAAAATGAAATAGAGATATCATACGAAATTGACAGACAAGAAGCTGACACTATTGATTTGAACAAAATAGAATTTAAAAACAACCAACTCTGATAAAACTTATTGCAAATCAAGAAACTTATAAATCATTGAAAAAAACATCTGACATAAATGCTTATATGTCAGATGCAATTACAAATCAACGTCCAATAATTTTTTATTTTACCAAATAAGATACTTTATTGGCTTCGCAAAGTCGGAAGTAACCAAAAGCATAATTATTTGGATCAGTTGTATTTACAATATTTCCTCTAATATTTCCCGGAGGAATTGAGAAAGGACTTCCTCCATATATTTCTAAAATTAATTTCATATAATTATAGAAATTCTTAGAAATACCGCGGTGTGTAATCTCAATAGTTTTTCCCGGTACTATTTTGCCGTCTTCATTTGCGAATCGGTTATTTATCTCGTTTCCATTAAATAATTCATCATCTAAAAGTCCATATTCCGGATATATCAGGAAATCACTTTTAAAATCAGTCAGATAATAATTCGTCTGATCAACAGGATCTTTATAATAAAATACTATTTCAATGCTTTCCTCTCCCGCTCCATCTTTATGGATTTCTTGCTCTACTCTGTCAATTGGCACTACAGGTGTTAGTTTTTCAACTGCTTTAAAACTTTGTCCTTCTGCAGTTACAGACAGTGTATAATCCATATTTATCACAGGTACAAAATTATTACATACATAAGAACCCGGCTCTGTTTCGGTAAAAGTAAAAACATCACCATTACTGTTTTCAACTTTTACCTGTGCTCCAGAAACTTTTGGAGTGGTCTTATTGTAATATGGCGCCGTTTTACTAACCTTGATAACTTGTACGTTACCAGTTGTTCCTTTTTGCCAAATAATTTCTGCATCTACAACTAGTTTTGTTGGTCCGGTTTCTAAATCCAGTTTTACAACCTCTTCACAAGATGAAAAAAACAAGACTGAAAGAAGGCTTAAAAAAGCCAATGCTTTACTCTTAAAAGTATACTTATTAATACTTTTCATATTCATTAAAATTTAAAATTATAAGAAACACCTGGGACTACACCAAAAATAGACAGTCTTCTGGTTTCGTTTTCTCCTGTATCATCGTTTGTTGTAAACGTAATTGAGGCGGCATTTTGTCTGTTGTAAACATTATAAAGACTAAATACCCAATAGCTTTGCCATCCTTTCTTTTTGTCCGGTTTTGGTGTGTAAGTCGCTGCCAAATCTAAGTGATGAAAAAGCGGAAGTCTGTTTTCATTTCTCAAAGAAAAATTAGGAATATTGATCTTCCCAAATTCATAATAACTATTTGCATACGTTACAGGCTGACCTGATTGCAAAGTAAAATTGGCATTAAAAGACCATTTAGGATTGTATTCGTAACTTCCTACAATACTCAAATTGTGCAGTTTATCATATCCTGACAAATACCAATCACCATTTGCAATACCAGGTTCCTCAGGTGTTCTTCCCGGCGTTTTTTGTTCGGCTCTTGATAAAGTGTATGAAACCCATCCTGTAAAACGTCCGGTATTTTTTCTTAGCGATAATTCCATACCGTACGATCTCGCTTTACCATTCAGGATTACCTGTTCTATATTATTATTTGCCAATATATCTGCTCCGTCGATATAATCGATACGATTTTGGATTTTCTTATAAAACAATTCTCCTTCAAAAGAATATTCTTTGTCTTTGAAATTTTTAAAATATCCTATTGCATACTGATCCAGAATCTGTGGTTTTGTAAAAGGTCCGCTTGGTGTCCAGATCGTCATTGGCAAAGGCGACTGCGTATTAGACAACATATGAATGTATTGCGCCATTCTATTGTAGCTTGCTTTTACAGAAGTGTTGTCGTTAAAAGCGTATGACAACGCCGCACGCGGTTCCAGATTATCGAATTTACTTATTGTTTCTCCTCTTTTATAAGAGATCGTTCCTGTTGGAGTTCCTTCTTCATAAATGTTGTATAACGGATTATAAACAACCGCTTGTCCATTTTGATACGTGCTTATTTCCTCGCCTCCTAAACGGTAAAACATACTATAACGAAGTCCGTATCTTAAATTAAGTTTCTCTGTAATTTGATGTTCGAAGTCCAGATAAATGGAAGATTCAAAAGCATATTTTCTATCTAGTTGTTCGTAATTAAACTGCGAATCTGATCTTGTTGGTTTTACCGTTCCCGGATTGAAATTATAATATTGACCGTCGATTCCGTAATTCAATTTTAACTTTTCAGATAAAGTATGATTCCATGCATACTTAAGTCCGGAAGTCTGAATGTTATTGTTCCATTTAAAAAATTCAGTTGGTAAGCCAAGATTAAACCTGTAATCGCTATAGAAAACTGATAGATTGGTATTTAAATTATCCGAGAATTTATGCTTCCAACTCACGATTCCCATTGTGTTTCCAAAAGTGCTGGTAAAACGATTGTCGATATCAAAGACATCATTCCCAAAATATCCCGAAAAAGCAATGGAGTTATTAGCACCTAAACGATAATTAAGTTTTGCATTAAGATCATAAAACATGGCTGTATTACTGTTACCATCCAGTTTCAAAAATAAATGGGCATAAGAAGCACGTCCGGCAATAATAAACGAACCTTTTCCTTTCTCGATAGGTCCTTGTGCCATAAGTCGGCTTGATATTAAACCAATACCACCACTTACTTTATAATCTTCAAAATCACCCGTTTGCTGCGTTACATCAAGAACTGACGAAACTCGCCCACCATATTTAGAAGGAATTCCACCTTTGTATAATTCTAATCCGTTTATAATATCTGCATTAAAAATGGAGAAAAATCCAAACATATGAGAATCACCATATACGGGAGCGCCATCCAAAAGAATCAAATTCTGATCTGCCGCACCTCCACGAACATTAAAACCAGATGAAGCTTCGCCCGCATTTGTAACACCCGGCAAAGTCAATAATGATTTTAAAGGATCCGGCTCGCCCATAGCAGCCGGAATTCTTTTGATCTCTGCCATTGAAAGCTTACTAACACTCATTTGAGTGTTTTTTACATCAACGGCTTTGTTTGTGGTTATAATTACCTGCTCCAGTTCCTGACTATCAGAATCCATGGTAAAATTTATCCTTGCATCATCTGTAATTTCAACTTGTCTTTCTTTATTCTTTAGCCCAATATAACTAATTGCAACCGTATAAGTTCCTTTGTCCAGATCTATAGAAAACATTCCGTTTCTGTCTGTTGTGGCGCCAGTTTCTGCCTCTTTTACATAAATATTGGCTCCAATAATAGGCTCATTGTTATCGTCAAAAACCTGACCGGTTAGCTTGTTTTTTTTTTTAGGTGTTTTGGTAGCTTTTTGTTTTACAAAAATATTATTGCCAACGATGGAAAACTGAACTAATGCGGTCTTGTTTAATTCATTGACAAGTTCTTTTATTTCAATATTCTTATAAGTTTTGTGATGGCTAAAATACTTCTGACTTGTATTAATCTGATCCGTAAAGGCAAATTTAAAATCGGTTTGATTTTCAATTTGCTTAAAAAATTCTTTTAAGACTACTGTTTTATCTACCGTTACTGTTATGTTTTGGGAGAACGCACTCAAACCGAATAAAAAAAAGCATGCGGAAATTATATGCTTCATGAAATTTTGTATTTTTGAATATTATTAAATGGAATAGTTTTATACTATCCTTACTATGAGGAGGATGTGTAGTTTCGCGGCTAGTACATCCTTTTCTTTTCTATTGAAAAGTAACTTCTTTTAATTCATCGTTTATTTCAAAGTTTAGGTTATACATTTCTGATATTAATTGTACAATTATTTTTAAATCTTCTTTTTTATTGATTCTTACTGTAATTCGCTGGTTATGATATTCCTGCGGAATTATCACTTTATAACCATAATTTTCCTGAATGTATACACTGACAGCAGTTAGTTTTTCATTGTCAAAATCAGTAAATCGGTTAAATTCAGTTACAACAGCAGTATTGTTTCCATAAGTAAAAGTTTCACCCGGAACCAGTATCCATTTTTTGTCCTGATTTTTTATACTCATCTCAACGCTTCCTTCGTAAAGTGAAACACTTACACCTTTTTCTGTATTTTCTTTTACAGTAAAAGAAGTTCCTAAAACGGTTGTTGTAGTTTCTTTACAAAAAACCTCAAAAGGATGCTTTTTATCTTTCTGTACTTTAAAATAGCCTTCACCTTCAATTTCAATCTTTCTATTAGTCGTAAAATTATTGGCGTACCTAAGTTTCGAATTCGGACTCAATTCAACTTTAGAACTATCCGGTAAGAAAACTGTTTTTATTTTTGAAGTCGTATTTTCAATTACTGTCGAAGCAACCATAATATTTTGTTCTACAGAACCTTTGGTAAAATAAATTCCGGTTCCAATAAGTGCAAAAATTAAAACTGCCGCTGCTGCCGCATAACGCCAAATTTTAAATTTAGGTTTCTTTGCTGTAAAAGCTTTCGACTGAAAGTCTTCCCACGAAGCTTCTTTTTCACTATCAGAGTGTGAAATGGGAGTTTCATCCCAGATCTTTTTTAATTCGTCTTCTATTTTTTTATCATTCATGTCTTTGGGGCGTTAAAGTTTCTGACAATAAAATCCTTGCTTATTAAAAACACCATAAACCATTTCTTTTATCTCTCTGTTGGTTTCGATTCTTAGCACATGATTAGAATCTTCCAGATCAAAATTCATGATACAATCAGAGATAACAAATTGAAGCAGAGCTACAATAAACCTTGCATCTTCCTTTGTGGTAATATCTGTTTTATAAGCCTCAATATTCATTTTTATGATTCTGTTTTATATATAACAAACGAGATCACAAAAGTTCCTAATGGTTTTCGATTTTTTTTCGAATAAATTTACTGGCGAGATAAATATGATTGGCAATTGTCTTTTCAGAAAGATCTGTCATTGTCGCAATCTCCTTATAGCTAAGGCTTTCCAGTTTATGTAGTGTATATATTTTTTGCTGTTGTTCCGGAAGCAGATTTATAAAGTTATATAATTTTTCCTGTCTCTCTTCAAAAATTTCAGTTTCGGTATCTTCTTCCTCCATTACAACATGCAAAGGATCAAGTTGAACTATTTTATTTTCTCTGTTAAGATGATTAATTATAATGTTCTTGCAGATCACGAACAATTGTTTATCCAATAAAACATCTTCATTGAGTAATTCTCTTTTATTATAAAGTCTTAAAAAAGTCTCCTGAACAAAATCCTGCGGGGTCAGAACTGTAAAATTAAATCGTTTGGCAATGTTCACCAGTTTATCATAGTAGTTTAAATAAGCTTCCTTGAAAGAAGCCTCATTACCTTTTTTTAAACTTAATATAAACTTTCTATTGTCCATAAACTAAATACGATAATTAGTTTAAACTCAATGTCTTTTATAATATTGTATTATAAAAAAACGTACTTAAGCTTTCCTTAATCATTTTCTTAATAAATCTTAAGGTACAAAGAACAGAAATAAATTTTATTCTGAGATTATTTAACAGAAATTTATACTTTAAAAAATTGTATCCTAATAATCAGAAATAACTTTAATATAATGGCAAAAATAAAACCTCTTTCTTTACAAAAGAGGTTTCTGTTATTATAAAATCAAATAACATTGATTATCTGTTATTTAAATTCTGATACCTAAGATTTAATAAATGCTAATATATCGGCATTAATAGTTGGAGCATCAGTTGTTGGCATTCCGTGACACAGCCCCGGATAAGTTATCAGTTTTCCGTTTTTTACAAGCTCAGCTGCTCTTAAAGCAGTCGTTTTATAAGGAACAATTTGATCGTCTTCTCCGTGTAAGACAAGCACAGGAACATCGACACTTTTTAAATCTTCGGTAAAATCAGTTTCCGAAAAAGCTTTTACACAATCAACATGTGCCTTAATACCGCCCATCATTCCCTGACGCCACCAGTTATCCTGAATTCCTTTTTTTATATTGGCCCCTTCCCTATTATAACCATAAAACGGGAAGGTTATATCGTGATAAAATTGCTGTCTGTTATTGGCTGTATTAAAACGAATATCATCAAAAACGGCCAATGGCACACCTTCCGGATTATTAGCATCTATGATCATATAAGGCGTTACAGCGCTTATAAGTATTACTTTTGAAACCTTATTTTTTCCGTATTTTGCAGCATATCTAATAGCTTCACCCCCTCCGGTTGAATGTCCAATATGTATCGCATCCTTCAGCCCTAAAAACGTTGTTAATTCGTCTACATCAGCAGCATAAGTATCCATTTCATTGCCTGTATAAGTCTGTGTAGATCTTCCGTGTCCGCGTCTGTCGTGTGCAATTACTCGATATCCCTTTTCTAAGAAAAACATGATTTGTGCATCCCAATCGTCTGCAGACAATGGCCAACCGTGGTGAAAGAAAATTGGCTGTCCTGTTCCCAAATCTTTGTAATAAATTTCTGTTCCGTCTTTTACTGTAATCGTGCTCATTTTAATTTCTTTTAATGGGTTTATTAATGATTTAAAATTGAATGCGTCTTATTAAGTTTGATTTTCTAAATTTTTAAAATCATTAGACAAAAGTCTACAGTTCCTCATACCAGTCTAAAATATAGTCTGCTACAATTACCCAACCTTTCTCTCCACAGATAAAGTGGCTTTTTCCCTGAAAAATTTTCAAATCGACACGACTATTTTGATCTGTATATTTATGTGCTAATGTTGTTGTAAGAGCCTGTGGAAATATATTATCACTTCCGCCGCCAATAAATAAAATTGGCTCATGCGGTTTTTTGAAATTAATGTTAGAGAAAGAATTCAGTACCAATTCACGACTCACTTTAAAACTTTCAGGTACTGCAATACTATCAAAAGCTTTAGCTCTTTCTACTTCCGGCAATGTGTTGAAAAAGCATCTATCATACCATTCCCGACTTCCCATAAAATAGTCTTTGCCAGAAAAGAAACCAAATGCAGGGATCACTGCTTTTAATGTTGCAAATGGCGGAAACACATTCTTTGGCGGCGCACCGTCTACACTTACTGCAGCCGCAACTTTATCTAGTTCTAACAATTTCATTGCCGCCATTCCTGCCATAGAGTGCCCTATAACTAATGGTTTTTCAGGCAAACTTTTAATTAGTTCCTGAATATTATTAACCACATCTATAAAACCTGTTTTGGTAAGCGCAGGATGAACTTTGTTTCTTAAATCTGCCGGAACGCCTTCATGCCCTGGATTTGCCGGTGTGTAAACCGTATAACCTTTTTGTTCATAATGAGTTTTCCATTTTTCCCAGGTTAAGTTGTTTACAAAATTTCCGTGTATTAAAATTATGGATTTTGATTTTGTCATAAGATTGAATATTTAATGAGTAATAAAGTATTGTCAATGACGGTTGAATAATTTTAAGGTCTACATACTGATTTGTTATTTTTCAGAATAAAAGACCTTAATTTTATGATCTCGAAAACTCTGAGCAATCACTAAGCCAAAATCACAAATTGCTTATTATCAATAAACTACACCAATATAAACATTTTTTTCATAACTACATTTCGCTAATTTTCAATCACTATTGTGATATATAACAAAAAGTTACTTTTTATAAAAAGAGGTAAAAATTGGAATTAACGATTCATAAATATCAATTCCCAAATTGAGAAGTTTGCTGGAGCAAAAGAATTGACTTTTTTAGTAAATTTGAGAGTATTATCAATTGCAAACTTGTATAACCAAAAATAAGGTCTATGAAAATTTCAGCATCAAACTCTACATTACTTGTCATAGATGTTCAGGAAAGGCTGTTGCCGAAAATTCATGAAAATGAAGCCGTTATGAAAGACGTTATCTGGGCACTAGATTTAGCCCAAATAATTGGTATTCCGATGCTTTTAACAGAACATTGTCCGGACAAAATTGGCACTACTCCTTCAATAATCAGAGAAAAATTTAATGATGTTGATATGATAACCAAAACTTATTTTTCGGCGGTTCGTGAAGGAAATCTTCTCGATCATATTCAAAAGGAAAGAAAACAGATTATTGTAACCGGAACCGAAGCTCACATTTGCGTGCAACAAACGGTTTTGGATCTTTTAGAACTGGATTATGAAGTTTTTATACTTGATTCAGCCGTTGGAACCCGAAATCCAAACGATAAGGAAAGAGCGCTACAAAGAATGCAACAAAACGGCGCCGAAATAATTACACGTGATATGCTGGCTTTTGAATGGCTGGAAAAAGCCGAAACAGAACTTTTTAAGATTGTACTGAATAGGTTTATTAAATAGGTTTAATCCCCCACAGGCAATATCATCAAATTAAGATACTTAAGATTGTGTTCCATTGGAATACCTCATTGGTAGACAAAAAAATGCATCGTGAGAAACATCGTCCCATTGGGATGTTTGAGCATAGTATATCTAATCTGTATTTGTTTTTATCAATATTATTTATAAAATCAAACGTTTCTACGGAACGTGAAAAAACGCCCAATTTATTGGGCTACCAATGAGATGTTCCGATGGAACAAAAAAAGAAATATAAATACGTATAGTAATAATGACTGTGAAATTTATTTTCTCATAATCAATTTATTCCATTGGATTTTTCCTTAACCTAATGACATTGCTCATAGTGACTACATTTTACAAATTAATACAAATCACTTACGCATTCTTCGGATTGTATAACATCGCTGTACACAAACAGTTTTTTTCTGTCTTTGCTCATTAAAATGGGACAATTGATACAAGAATTGCAGCTTTCCCAAAAAACCTCATCTTTTGTTAATTCTGAATATGTGACGGGCTCAAAACCCAGTTCGTGGTTCATTTTCATTACTGCTAATCCAGTCGTCAGACTAAAAATATTCGCATCAGGATATTTTTGACGGCTTAATTCGAAAATTTTCCTTTTAATACGTTTTGCAAGACCTGTATGTCTAAATTGAGGTGCAACTATCAATCCGGAATTAGAAACATATTTACCATTTTCCCACGAAGAAATAAAAGAAAAACCTGCCCATGTTCCATCTGATGCAAAGGCAATAATAGCTTCACCGTTTTTCATTTTTAATTCGAGTGATTCAGCAGAACGTCCGGAAATACCTGTTCCTCTCGCTAAAGCGGAAGTTAATGTGACTTCGCAAATTTCTTTGATCCAAAAAACATGATTGGCGTTCGCAACTTCAATCGTAAAATCAAGTAATTCTTCTGTGATTTGATTGCTTTGCTGTAAAATTGTTTTGTTTAAAAATGGATCGGGCAACGGAAAATCTTTGCATGAAAAATCTATGGTAGAATGTTTGGTTTTCATAATTGATTATTAGAAATACAAAACATTCCTGTTCAAACGATATTCCATAATCACTTCTCTAATCAACAATCAAACATAACATCTTATTTATAAATAATTTACAATAAAATAAAGATGTTTATTACAGAACTATATGCGTATCAAAATGATATGGTTTTATCATTTTGATATCTTCAACTCTTCCAATAATCGAACTAAATAATCCCGTTTTTTAATTTTTCAAATATTAAATGAAATTTTTCAAATACCGATCGGTATTTATAATTATATTTGTTCTAACTTTTTTATTTCAAACAGAAAAATCATGAATACTTCTGAATTTATACTGGACAAAGTGGCTCCTATTTTTAATAAACAGGGATACATTGGCACGAGCCTAACTGATATCACAAAAGCGACCGGTCTAACAAAAGGAGCTATTTATTGCAATTTTTCTAATAAGGAAGATTTAGCATTACAATCATTTCAACTCAATATAAATGTAGCCATAACGCCATTATTTAAACTAGTTGCTGCCAAAGAAGGGTCTTTGAATAAATTATATACGATAACAAATTATCAACGCAGTTATTATGATTTAGTCAAAGACAGAGGCGGATGTCCTATGTTGCGAGTTGGGGTTGACACCAAATTTATTAATCCGCTATTATTCGAAACGGCGCAAAAATTATCTCAAAAATTTACTTTGGGTTTAACTAATATCATTACCGATGGAATCGCAAATAACGAAATTCAAGCCAATACTGATCCCGATAAATATGCAAAAACAATACTGTCGCTTATTGAAGGAAGCTCGCTTTTGGCATTTACCCATAATGATCAATCTTATATTGATAATGCAATGGACTTTATAGATAGTACACTTATTGAAAGCATCAGGAAGTAGAAAAATTTTTTAACCTATCAAATACCGATCGGTATTTGATGTAATTATAATTAGAAAAATGGAAAAAGTATTAAAAACAAAAAGAAAAGTCAGATTTCAGGATTGTGATCCTTTTAATCATTTAAACAACTCCAAGTATTTAGAATACTTCCTTAATACCCGCGAAGATCAAATTGCAGAACACTATGATCTTGATGTGTTTAAATACATGCACACAACGGGACTTAGTTGGGTGGTTGCTTCCAATCAGATCAGTTATATAAAACCAGCTTTTACAATGGAAACCGTATTAATTGAATCGCAATTGATTCAATATACCGATAATCTTCTGCTGGTTGAAATGAAAATGTGGAACGAAAACGAAACCGAATTAAAAGCAATTTTATGGATAAAGTTTATTCCGTACAACATTCAGACAAAAAAAGCGGCCAATCATTCTGAAGATTTAATGAAACTATTTCAATCAGTTGTTGTGCCTGTTGATCAATTCATTTTTGAAAATAGATATATCGCGACTATTCAAAATCTAAAAGCCAGAACTCATGCCTAAATTAGAAACAATAGAAGAATTTATCGCAATGGTCGAATCTAACGAGCATGATAAAGCAATCGAGAAATTTTATACGATTGAAGCTTCCATGCAGGAAAATCAGTCGGAACCAAGGGTTGGTCGGGATTTTCTTGTTGCTAACGAAAAAAAACACTCTTTCGAAAGTTAAATCATTAGTGTCTAAATGCATTCGCCCTTATTTTATTAATGGCGATGATGTTGTAATTCAATGGTTTTTTAAATTTGAGTGGAAAGACGGACGTGTTTCTGAAATTGAAGAAATCACTTGTCAAAAATGGGAAGGTGAACTGATAAAGAAAAAAAAGTTTTTTTATGACCCGAAGCAGTTTTTGGAGATGTAAATATTAAAAACTGGCTCATTGATTTTAACACATAGGAACATAGATTCTGCAGGCTCAAAAAGGCATTTCACTTTTTTAAACACACAAATCTAATACAATTCTTTTTAATCTCCAGCTCAAGCTGGAGGCTATTCAATTCGAAAATCTTGTTGCAGTATACCCAATTCCAATGAGTTAAAAACTATTTACCAATAATTTAAGCAACTTTTGCTTGGTTTAAATTATTGGTAAATAATATGAATTTCTAAATCAGTTTATGCCTGATTTCTTTATATCTGGAACGCCCTACGGGCAATACCTCAGCGTTTTTAAGCAAGATACTGTATTTGCCTCCTGCTTCTACCGCAAACTTATCTGCCTCATGCCAGGAAAGAATATAGGATTTATGTATTCGTTCAAATGTTGGAGGAAGTAATTTTTCTAACGCCTCCAATGATTTATCATGCAGTTCTATACGCCCATCTGACAAATGCAATTCGGTATAAATTCCTGCGCCTTTAATATATCGGATGTCTGCAATTCTTACCAGTTTAATAGCTTTTGCTTTTTTTACTGCCAAAAACTGAATGTCCTGACCTATTTTTTCTGGCATTGTAAAACGCATGAAAGCTTGTGATAATCTGCCTTCATCAAATGGTTTGGGTACAAAATCCAATACGCCATAAGCAAATGCCGTAATTGCTTTGTCTGTATAAGCCGAAATAATAATGGTTTGAAAAGATTTTGCCACGACATTTTGGAGAACATCAAATCCGTCTTCCCCATTTAAATTTAAGTCGAGTAACAACAAATCGATTGAATGCTGATCGATCGTATTTAATCCATTTTCGATCGAATCACAAAGCAAAATCTGAACCTCTTTATCAAAGAAATTCCGAGTCATTCTTTCTATCCGTTTGGCAATTCGGGCCTCGTCTTCAATAATCAGGATCTTCATCTTTTATCAAAAATTTTAATAGTTGTCAGCCAGCCTTCCTCTACAGCAAAAGAATCAAACTGCCAGTTGTCGCCGTAACTTTCATTCAGTCTGGCTTTGATGTATTTAAAACCTGTTCCACTGCTTTTATCTTTTCTTATTTTTCGGTTTTTTGCCTCGGTTAGCAGTGTGTATTGTTTATAGTTTTTTTCTTTGGTAAAGCTCAAACAAAAACGGATGCAACCCTGTTTTGGTGGTAAACTGTGTGTAATTCCGTTTTCTACAATAGTATGAAAAATGGCAGGCGGAATAGTATCATTATCATCAATCTCTTTTTCGTCCCATTCATAACAGACTTCTTTACGAAAAGACATTACTTCTAAATGTTTTCGGCATAAATCTATTTCTTGTCGGATTGTGATAAGTGTATCTTCGGCAATTGCATTCATAATATCAAACTCATCCGCCAATGCCCGAATAAATACAACGCCTTGCTGCGGTGATTCTTCGACCCAATCAATCAATGAAGTCAGTGTATTACGAAGGAAATGGGGCTGAATATTTTTCTTAATCAGTTCTAACTGCAATCTTGAGGAAAGCAGTAATGAGGCATTATGAGCTTCTTCAATAGCTTTGGCTCTAATGGTATGAAGATAAAGCATCGAAAGTACGATGATTGTAAAAGCGATAAACAATCCAAAATCATAAAACATAAAATAATTAACTACCGCACTTGCAAATAAACCAACTACAACAATTAGTCCTCCTTTAATTTTTCGGGCAGCAGCATTACTGGCGACTACCATTGATGTAAGCCACATCACGTCGCTAAAAAGTATTGCGGTAAGATCGTAATGGTGATAATTTACTATATATATTGCAATAAGACTGGTAAGCAAAAGAATCAAGAACAATCGCTTTTTTTCGAAATCAAACTGTAGCATAAAATACCACGGAACCAGTACTGAAATGGCAAAGGTGAGCCAGCCCACAATCTTCATGCGGATAAAAAATCGGGTATAAGGAATGTCTATATAAAATTTGACGTATTCTATTATTAACAAACAGAAGAAAAGCAGACAAATTATTCCAAAAAGTAAAACCGTTGTTTCTTTACGGGTACTGTTTATGTACAGAAAAAAATAATAAATAGACGCAATCAAAAAAGCTCCTGCCATGAGATTCATATAAGACATGACAATAAGCGGTGCGCGATGAAGTCTTAAAAAGCTTTCGAGTTTTACATCAATTCCTCGTCGTACTTCTCGTAAATGCGACTGAGTTCCCACTAACGTTACAACGTGTTTGCCAATAGCAGACAATTTTTCGGGTATTTGATAATACGTTGTTTCTGTTCCCGGTACTTCGGCCTGTCCTGATTTTGTCATTTTGCCGTTGCTTCCCACCAAAACATTATCCCAATAAACATCAAAAGCACCAAAACCGTTGACCTGTAAACCCAGCGGCGTAGCTTTGTTTTCGCGTGTAAATAGTTCTACTTCTATAGTAACTTTAAAGATAGAATCTCCAGATTTGCCCAGATAATCGTTAAAATGATCATCATCGATATAATAGGTTACATCCGATTTTACATACTCATTATACTGTTTACATGAAGTAAACAGGAGCAGTAGAAAAACGATAAAAAAGGAAAATCGATACATGAGATAAAGATAAAATAAATATCGAATAGAGAAATGCATTTCAAAAGCTCTTAGAGCCGTTTGCATGTTTTAAAAGGCTGGATTTTGTTTTATCAACTAATCTTGTACTATAAAACCAATCGATATGAAAGCTTTAATAACCTACATTTTAATTTTATTGTTTCCTCTTTTTGCCAACGCACAGCAAAGCGCTGTTTCTGGTAAAGTTCTGGACAATACAACCAAAGAAACATTGCCGTATGTAACTGTAACCATAAAAGACAATGCCTTAAAAACAATGGTTGTTGGTATTACTGATGAGCATGGTATTTTTAGTCTGGAGAAATTACCTCTTGGAAAAATGAATATCACCTTTAGCTTTATGGGATATCAATCCTATACTCGGCCGTTGGAAGTCGTTTCAGGCAAGACAAAAATCGAGTTGGGAATAATAGGTTTAAATAGTGATGCCGTACAATTGAATTCAGTGATGGTTACTGGAGAAAAACCTAATATCAGTTTAAAACTGGATAAAAAAGTTTTTGAGGTAGGCAAAGATGTGCTTTCGCAGAATGGCTCTGCACATGATGTCCTGAATGGTGTTCCATCGGTTGCGGTAAGTCCAACAGGATCAGTAAGTCTTCGCGGTAATAGTAGTGTTTTAATATTGATTAATGGCCGTCAATCCGGGCTTACGCAAGGTAATGCGCTTGATCAAATCGCAGCTGACCAGATCGAGCGTATAGAAGTAATTACCAATCCGTCCTCGAGATATGATGCTTCAGGTTCGTCAGGTATTATTAATATTATATTGAAGAAAAACAAAAAAAGTGGTTTTAGCGGTCAGGCACGATTCGTAGCCGGATCACCAAACGATAGCCGCTTTAATCCAAGCCTTAACTATAAATCAGATAAGATCAACATTTTTTCCAATTTCAGTATCCGTTCTTCTGATTATGTTGGCTTATATACCACAAATCAGTCGACCGTTAATAATGGCACAACATCATTAATGAACCGTGTACAGAACGAAGACCGACACGACGACGGTAAATTGATTTATCTTGGTGCCGATTATTTTATTGATGACCATCACACTATAACGGCTGCTTTTTTAAAAAATGCTACTCATGATAATGATAAAACACGTTTATTGTATGATTACAGTACTACTAACAACATTCAGGACAGCATTTTAAGAAGGAACGGAAAATCATTGGAAAAAAGAGATTATAACCAATTAGAATTTAATTATACGCAGACATTTAAACAGGCTGCAAAAAAATGGACCATAGATATGCAGTATGATTGGTGGAACAGCGATAAAAACTGGAATCTTATGACGCAACGTTTAGCTCCAACAGCAGTGGTTTATCCGGGTATTAGAACAAGCTCAATAGGTAACAGTAAAGATTTACTGATTAAGAGTGATTTTATACAACCTATTGATAGTACTGCGGTTTTAGAGTTTGGAGTCAAAACGGAGATTCGTAAAGTCTCCAGTGATTTCCTTGCAGAAGAACAGCAAGAGGATAACTGGACAATCTATCAAAATATTGATAATCATTTAAATTATAATGAGAACATAACGGGTGCTTATGCGCAGTTTAGCGACAAGATAAAACGATTCAATTATATGCTGGGCTTGCGAACAGAGCTGACTCACATTTCTATTACCGATATTAAAAATACGTATAGCGACGAGAAAAATTACGGGCGACTATTCCCTACCGTGAATTTGAGTTATAAATTTAATGCCTCAACTTTACAGCTTAATTACAGCAAGCGCATTAACCGTCCGCCCCTATATGCATTGTATCCTTTTAATGAACTGACCGATTTAAACGCGCAATATATTGGTAATCCAGATTTAAATCCTTCTTATTCTGATGTGTTTGAACTGGCTTTTCTTAAAACATGGAAAAAACTGACCTTAAATCCTTCTGTTTATTACCAACGGGAGAAGGATTATATTCAAGATTTTACCTATCGTCAGGATGATATATTTTTTACAACGCCCATCAATATTGATTATGAAATACGTAGTGGTATGGAACTTTCTACATTATACAATCCGCTGAAATGGCTCCAGATTAATGCCGAAATGAATTTTTATCGCTTTGAGCAAAAAGGAAATTATATGGAAAAAGATCTCGGCTATAGCGGCAATACCTTTACCGGACGTTTAAGTACACAGATTAAACTGCCAGCCAAATACAGTTTTCAGGGGCGTTATAACTTTCGTGGCGCCCAACAAAATGCGCAAACCAAAAACGCAGCATTACAGTCATTGGATTTTGGCTTGAGCAAGATTTTATTAAAAGACAAAGCTACTATTGTATTTGATGTGACTAATGCTTTTGACTTTCGTCAAAACAAAAGCACTACAACCGGTACAGATTATTATTTTACAGAAAATAGTATCCCTAACGCTGCCAGATACCGACTCAGCTTTGTTTATCGTTTTAATCTAACCGATCCAAAAGGAATCAGACAGGCAAATAGTGCCAATCGCAATTAAGCCTATATATAATGAAAAAGCCCATTCCTTTCGGTTTGGGCTTTTTTAGTCTTACAACTTTGATTATTTTGGTTTTTCTTAATTAATTCAAGTTGCTGGTTAATAAAGTGTAGTCCCTACGGGACAAAAATTGACATGAATAAATTGATTTTTACCAATATGTAATCTCTCAGAGATATTTTTTTGTTACTCCGTTAGGAGTTAAATATTGGTAGTAGAATAATAAAATCTACCAGAAAAATATCCCGTAGGGATTAAACTTTTTTAAAGCCAACTTATTTATCAAATTGTTAAACTAGCAACTTATATTAATTACCAAGAACAGCTTTTAATTCGATATACTTTTCTAAGTTTTTAAAATCGTGTCCCTTACCTCTCATTGATTTGATGAAAGATGGTGTAGTTCCGGTTGCTTTAGCGCCAATAATATCGTCTATAGCTACATCAGTAAAGCCAAGGTCTTTGTATTGTTGCATTAAATCCGGTGTTATGTTTTGTGATTTCAAGGCAACCAAATCGCTTGCGCTGATATTTTTATATCCTGCTTTTTGAAACTCGGTTACATACTCTGGCGTTACATTCAATGACTTCATTGCGATAAAATCATCTACCTGAATATCTTTGTATCCCGCTTTTTGAAAACCACTTATATATTCAGCAGTTACATTTAGGGATTTCATAGCAATCAAATCACTGTTTGAAATGTTATTGTAACCTAATTTTCTGAAAGAATTAATATATTCCTGATCAACATTCAAGGCCTTAAAAGCAATGATATCGTCGTCATCTTCAGAATCTTTATCATTATCTGTCTTATCTCCTTTGGTAGAATTACGAACATCAGTAATGTATTTCCCATCAATACCCTGAGATTTCAAAGCGATAAGTTTACCTGGGCTAACATCTTTATATCCTGCTTTACGTATTTCTTCAATAAAGGCTTTGTCTATACCTAATGATTTAAAAGGAACCAGATTGTCTAAATCAATATCCGGAATCGCTTGTTTGATAGAAGTAATATAAGCCTCATTTATATCTAAGGCTGCAAGAGGAATCAGCTGGTCTTTGTCAATATCATTGTAACCGTTTTTCTTCAGCATTTGCACGTAAGAAACTTTTATATTGATCATATAGAAAACAATAATATCAATATCTTTTTTAACCATTACTCCTTCTTTTAGCATTGCTGCTCTATAGGCTGCATCAGGTATAAATTTATAGGTTCCCATACCTTTATCACCTTCAAATTTTCCGTTAAAAGACATTGTTCCTGCTTCACGTGTTAACGCAAATGTACCTTGCTTATCTCTTGGAATATTTGCCAGTTCACTTAATTGAAAAGTACTTGAAGAATTATCGGTTTCGTTACTTTTAAAGTTAATCTCTACCGTATTGCCTTTGATTGTGGCAAACCAATCCCCTTCTGTTTTCATTTCGCTTTTAATATCCAGGTTCTCTTTTAGTTCCTCCTGAGAAGTAAGCGTTTTTAGATTTTGACTTTGCGCTGCCGGTTGATTAAAAAGGCATGCAAATAATACCAATAATGGCAATAGGAAAAAATATTTCCAAGTGGTGTGCACATTTGATTTTTTTGAGTTCATCATGATGATTCGTTTTTTTAATAATGATTGATTATAGTTAGTTGTAAGACTCAAAGGGAATTGTGGCGCAGCTACTTTTAGTAAACTAAACTGGTAGCTTTCTTTTTCGACAGTATCTTGTTGTAACATTTGATCGTCTGTCAAAAACTCAAGATTAATTTCTAAGGCTTTTCTCCATTGCCATGCAAACGGATTGAACCATTGAAAAATAAGAACCATCTCAGCAAGCAGAAGGTCTATAGTATGTTTTTGCTCAATGTGGATTTTTTCATGCAGCAAAATTTGATTGTAGGTTTCCCATTCGTATTTCTCCGGATTGATAAAAATATTATTAGCAAACGAACACGGTGCTTTATCGTTTGTTATTTCGATAATTCGGAATTTTCCATCCTGAATAACTGATTTTGAATAAGCTCTGTAAAGTAACAAGACAACTTGCATCAAAAAGTTAAGTGCAAAAACTATTACACCAAACCAATACAAATAAACCAGCCATCGAACTCCAGATTCAAGATTGAAAGTTTCGTTGGTTTGTTCCACAATTGTTGGTTCAACAGTTTGAACTTTAGATTGTACAGATTCAATTTTACTAACGGGAATTTTAGTTACCTCAACAGGTTTTTCTACAGCTGCCTTTCTTAATGATAATTGCTGAGGAATTGGGACCAATGGCAAAATAAAAGCCATTATCATACAAGACAACAAGATGTATCTGTTAAGATGAAAGAAGGTCTCTTTTTGCAAAAGCAATTTGTAAAATACAAAACAAGCTGTGAGAATAAGTGCTGTATATAAGATATAAGGTATCATACTTTTCCTTTTTTAATGATATCAACTATTTCATCCAAATCATTTTCTGTAAGTTTTTGCTCTTTGGCAAAAAAAGCAAGCATTCGTGGGTACGAATTATCAAAATATTGGCTAACAATATCTTTCAAGGCAAATTGTTGGTATTCTTCTCTGCTGATTATCGGAAAAAAACAATGCATATTCCCTGCCGTTTCACTATTCAGAAATCCTTTATCTTTTAGAATCTTTACAATTGTTGCAACACTATTGTAATGTGGTTTTGGATCTGGCAGCAATGGAATTATGTCTCTTATAAAGGCTTTGTCTAAATCCCAAAACACTTGCATGATTTGTTCTTCTCGTTTGGCTAATTTTATCATGGTTAAATCTTTTTACGAAGATACTACTAATTAATTAGTAGACAAACTAATTGATTAGTATTTTTACTAACAAATTAGTACTTACTCAAAAACTCCTGATTTTAAACGCTTTAAGACAACATAAAAAAGATCCTTTTTTTTTACAAGCACTTTTACTTTAGAAATCACAAGAAAATCTAAGATCTATTATTTTATGAAGTATGGCAAGTATGTGCTATTTATTTTTTAAATTTCCTGCTCTGAAAAAATAGAGTAATACCATTTTTTTCAGTAAAAAAAAACTTGTAATGCAAATAAATTTAAAGAATGGTATTAGATTTTAAAAACTTCCCACAACTTCAAACAGATCGGTTAATATTGCGAAACATTGAAAATACTGATGTCAACTTAATTCATAAACTACATTCTGATGAAGTTGTCAATGCATTTGTTGGAAGAGATAATTCATCAACTTTACAAAAAGCACAGGATTACATCCTTAAAATGCAAAATTTAATCGAACAGAATAAATGCATTTATTGGATTATAAGTTTCAAAGAAAGCAATGATCTGATTGGTTCAATTTGTTTGTGGAATTTTGATCTTGAAAACGAAATTGTTGAAATTGGTTATGAAATGCTGAGTGAATTTCAAGGAAAAGGTATAATGAGCGAGGCTATAAAAAAAGTCATCGAATATGCATTTGGAGAAATTCAGGCTAAAACAATTACAGCATTTCCATCCTCTGACAATATCAATTCTGTAGCAATGCTTAAGAAAATGAATTTTGAGTTTGAAGACAAAAAATACAACAATAGTCATGAAAAAATAAAAAATCTGGTCACTTATACTTTAAGAAATAATAAAGAGCAAAACCATTTTTAATACTTTATTCGAATACTAAATCAGGTATTTATACTTTAAACAGAAAACCGTAAATGAATTATTTTTGAATTAACTGATTCTTAAAATCTATTTAAATGAGAGAACCTCTAATCATTCTTGAAAAACTATGGAACCGTGCTTTGTATCCTTCCAATATTTCTTCTGGAAATACTACCCAAACCTGGAATGAAGAAATAAAAGCTTTATATCAATTGGGTATTGGTATGGAAGACACGCTACAGTTTCTATATTTTGAGAAACCGGATTTTGAAACTTTCAAAACCTGGATTAATAATAAAAAGAAAATCGAAAATACCGAATCCCCAGATTTTACAGCTAATGTTCTTTCAGAAGAAGACCTTCGGTTTTGGGATAAAAATGGTTATGTTATTATAAAAAATGCTGTCTCGAAAAAAGACTGCGAAGATACTCAACAAGCTATTTGGGAGTATTTAAAAATGGATCCCAACAAAAAAGAAACGTGGTACAACAGACATCCGGATCAAAAAGGATTGATGCTTAATTTTTCGGATCATGAAACCTTAAATAAAAACAGATTTTCTCCAAGAATAAAAAAAGCTTATGAACAGCTTTACAACACTGATAAGATATACAAAACTATTGACAAAGTAAGTTTTAACCCGCCTGAAACTGCTGATTTTAGTTTTTTAGGAAGTTTACTTCATTGGGATACAAGTTTAAAACAACCCATAAAATTCGGACTTCAGGGACTACTCTATCTTACTGATTGTGGTGCTGATGACGGAGCATTTCATTGCGTTCCGGGGTTTCACAACCAAATAAATCATTGGCTGGATAATCTTGAACCAGACGAAAATCCCAGAGATAAAGCTATTGCTACATTACAGCCAAAAGCTATTACAGGTAATATCGGTGATTTTATAATCTGGAATAATACATTACCGCATTGTGCTACACCAAACAGAGGAAAAACTCCAAGAATGATTCAATACCTTACCTATTTACCAAATGATTATAACACTGCGGGAGAATGGATCTAAAATCTAAGACTCAGAATCAATCACGTTTTTTTCAACTTTTCGCAAACGCATCACAACATAACCTAAAGCCAGAAAAACCATTGTGGCACTTGCATACATAAGCATCGGGATTTTTGCAATCACATCCTGATACATCCATCCTGCGATAAGTGCACCAAGTCCAATTCCTGCCTCAAGCGCTATGTACATCGTTGCCATGGCTTTACCACGATGATCAGCGAAACTCATGTCAACGGTCCACGCATTTAAAGCCGGTGAAACAATTCCGGTCGAAACTCCATAAAGCGCTGATCCTACTAAAAGTCCCGTGATTGAGGTCGAAAATCCAACAATAATAAGTGAAACAATCAAAAAGAATAATCCAATTGCGATTATATGTAAGCGACCATATTTGTCAGATGCTTTTCCGGCTCCAAAACGAATCATTACTGAAGTAATTGTAAAAACCATAAAAAACAAACCTTTGTTGGTAATTCCTAAATGCTGACTCCAATCCGGAATTAATGTCAATATTACGCCATAAGCCATATAAGAAAGAAAAGTTACTATTGCTGCTGGTAAAACCTCTACTGCAATAATATCTTTTCTTGAAATCTTTAAAATACGGAGACTAAAACGCTGTTTGTGTTTTAAAGTTTCCTTCATATTCATCAAAATTACAATAGACATAAGGGCAAAAACCGACGAAGCATAAAAAAGCATGTTCATCGAAGAATGTATTTTAATCGTACTTCCAATAGCAGGTCCCAAAGCCATTCCTATAGAAAAGCAAAGTCCATGCAAGCCCAAAGCTTCTCCCCAACGCTCCCTTGGAACAATATCTGCCACATAAGCTGCTGTTGCCGTAGGTTTAAATCCCGTAGAAAAACCATGAATCAATCGCAAGAATAAAAAACCCGAAACTGTTCCTAAAACAGGGTAAAGAATACCACAAACAAAACAAACAATTGATCCTACAGCCATAACAGGAACTCTTCCTAAAGTATCTGTCAAACGACCACTAAAAGGTCTTGAAATTCCTGCTGTTAATGTAAAAAGAGCAATAATCAATCCCTTATATTCTGCCCCGCCCATCTTGCTTAAATATTCAGGAAGTTCGGGAATTAACATATTAAAGCTAGCCGAAAAGAGTAACGAACTTAAACATACTAATCCAAATTGAAGGTTATAAATAGGATGAATGGCTTTGACAGAAGAATTCATGAGGTAATTTTAGAAGCGCAAATATAACGAAAACCCCACCTTCAAACTAATCGATCAATCATAAACCTAATAAGGTAAAGAAAAGAGAACAATTGGGCTTCATAAAGACTTTAAACACTATCGTAGCTCTTTCTAATCTTAAAAATTGATCGCAAATGCTTTCTAAAATTCATCTTATAAAAGTCTTATTATGATGCTTTTATAACTTATTGAATACCAATAACATATAAGCGAATCGTATTTTTGCACCGTTGAAACAAAAAGCAAATTACAAAAGTAACACCTTAAATAGCAACGTATTGACTCTTTTAAATATGAAAACAAAAAATACCACACTGTACTTTTATATCCTATTCTTAATTCCTTTCTTTTCGCAAGTAATTGCTCAGAATAAATCAATCACATTAAGAGATAAAAATAATACTTACCTCGATTCTATAAAAAAGACATTTGTAAAAAACAATATGATCGCGCGTGTTGATAGTTTATGGATGAATGAATTAACAAGTCTAAATACTTTTAATGCTCTTCCTTCAGATATTGATAGTGCAACTACAGATCAAAAAGTTGACTTAGAATTACCAACTGAATTACTCAAATCAAGATTGGCTGCAATGAACTCTAAATCACCATTTAATATCGAATACAATCCACAGCTTGAAAATGTAATTAAATCATATCTTAAATACAGAAAAAAATCATTTGGCCGATTAATGGCTATTTCTGAATATTATTTCCCTTTGTTTGAAGAAGCTTTAGCAAAAGCAAACATTCCGTTAGAGATCAAATATCTGGCTATAGTAGAATCTGCTCTGAATCCAAAAGCTGTTTCAGAAATGGGTGCTACCGGACTTTGGCAATTCATGTATCAAACCGGAAAACAATACAATCTAAAAATCGATTCTTATATCGATGAACGTCACGATCCTTTAAAATCAACTGAAGCAGCAGCAAAATATATGACCAGCATGTATAAAGCATTTGGTGATTGGGATTTGGTTTTAGCGGCCTATAATTCTGGACCGGGAAATGTTTCTAAAGCAATTAACCGTTCTGGCGGAAAGAAAAATTATTGGAATATCAGAAAACAGCTCCCTAAAGAAACTCAAGGTTATGTTCCGGCTTTTTTGGCTACAATGTATCTTTATGAATATCATGCCTCTCATGGAATTAAACCGGAAAAAGCATTAGTAAAACATTTTGCTACAGATACAATAATGATAAAAAAACAAATGAGTTTCAAACAAATATCTGACTTGATCGATATTCCAATTGCACAATTAGAATTGTTGAACCCATCTTATAAATTGAATGTTGTACCTGTTTATGATAATCAAAAACATTATTTAAGATTGCCTCAGGATAAAATAGCTCTTTTTACTTCGAATGAGGATAAAATCTATACTTATGCAGATTATCAATCAAATCTGCGTGAGAAACCGTTAATGATTTCAATGACAATTGCTGCTAAAAATACTGGTTCTAAAAGCAAAACAACGCTTGTAAAAACAAAATATTACACCATTCAAAAAGGAGATACTTTGGGTAGTATTGCCAGAAAACATTCTGTAACAATTGCTGATCTTAAAAAGTGGAATAAAATTGGTAATGATATACTGGCATTAGGCAAAAGCTTAAAAATAACATTGAAATAGGGTTCTGTTTAACTATCCTATTTGCAATTAAATACTCTTTTTTAACGATTTATATAAAAGCTTATACAGCATTACTTTTATAAGCTCAAAGCTCAGAAACTAACAAATTTAATTATAAATGTTTTCTAAAATTTGCCTTTTTATAGAGCAGTTTAAAAAGTTTAAAATATATTTACACTTTTGGCTGACAAAATAGCGTTATGAAAATAGCGTTTTTTTATAGCAGTAAGCCAATCAATTTTAAGCAGTCAAGATGGAGAAACATACCATATCAGTAGCATCATTACCTTTGAGTGATAATCCAATAGTGAATAGTCAAATAAAGAGAGCCGATTTATTACCGGATCCGGAATCGCAGCTAAACTCTATGGAAATGAAGGAAAAACCTCTTATGGATTCCAGTATTCCATTTAGAGATTTGACAAATGTTACTACTAAAAAAGAAACTATTGCCCGCCTTATTGATAAACTAGATGTCGAAACTAATCTGAGATACCAAAGAACGGTTGAAGACACCTATTGCAATGTCTATTCGTATGATTATTGCTATTTCTCTAAAGTGTATCTGCCAACGGTTTGGTGGACAGATGAATCTCTTGAAAAAGTATTGAATGGACAAGAAGTTGAACCAATTTTTGAACAAACCGTTGATCGCATTTACTCCAGCGCTATACACGATTGGTTTCTGGAATGGGGAGCAAGTTTTGGATGGAAAAGAATGTTTACTGCCGATGAAATTCAGAATAAGGTAAATACCAATGGCGGAATTGGAATAATTTGTGCCAAAAGAAGAGAAAAAGGACTTTCTGGTCATATCGTTCCCGTCGTTCCTGAAACGGACTTGCATAAAGCCTATCGTGAAAACGGTATAGTAGTATATCCGCTACAATCGCAAGCAGGAAAATTAAACTATAATTATTTTTCAGAAGTTAGAAAAGACTGGTGGAATGACGAGCTATATTCCTCTTATGTCTTCTATTACCATGAATAAACAAAAACAATTCCCATAATTGTTTAAACCTCTAAAAAAATTATTGATTTTCAATGTGTTAAGTATTTGTAAATCACATAATAAAAAACTACTTTTGCAACTTGGAAAAAACAGGAATAGCAAAAGTTGTGATTCGGCTATTCATCTACTTAAATTATTGATATAAAAGCAATTAAACGCAATAGTAATTTTATAACCTACTTGTAAAATTATACCTATTTATCAATCATTCAGTCGATACAAGTGCAAAATTTCTGAAACTAATATAAATTCATACAATTTTAAAAGTAAGACAAAACTTTTTTAATGGATGCAAATTATTTATGCTTTATCCATTAAAAGATTTCTTGCCCCTGATTGTTAGCAAATTAGTTTCGTATTTCCGAATAAAAAACAGTGATTTCAAACAATTAAATTAACCATAAAAAAGACAATTAGTATAAATGAAAGACAATCAGACACAAAAATATTATTGGGGAATAGGATTAGAAAACGAAACCTACATGCAATTTGAAGAATCCCTAATAGTCTCTGGTGAGTTTATACAAGAAAAAATTGGCTTTGAAAAATATAGTATTGACTATAGAAAATGTTACAAACCAGAAAGCCTGGCTCCTGTCCTGAAAAAAGCTTTTGGTGCAAACGAAAACTATACCGTAAGCAGAATGATGAACAGTCATTCGCTTGAAAAACTCGATATAAACTACCAGCACAAAACATTATCACCGATAAAACCATTAATTGATACTGAAGCCGGTGAAGTAACGGCACAGCCAATTGAAAATCCGGATTATCTTGGTAAATCAATCATGGAACTTTTTCTTGAAGATCAACCGTACAATATTCAGAGTATGATTACCCAAAGAAACAAAACAATGGGTTCTGTTCATTTTGATGGTGATTCTATAGAATTTGTAACTAAATATTTTGAAAACAGAACAATAGCAGATTCTTGCCGAGAACTAAAAGCAACTAAAAAACTGTTTTTGGATAAAATTAATGAGTCGGCGGTATTAAAAGAAAAATTAAGCTTTCCGGATTATAACAATGGTCTTAATATGTTCATGACCAATCAGGAAAATCTTGTATTGTTCAATAACGGAACCTATCATTTTCATATTACTTTGCCTTCTTTGACAGAAGACAGCAGAATTATCGATTACAATGAGTTTAATAAAACACATGGCAATGCAATTTATTTGTTGCAATGGTTTGAACCTTTCTTCATCGCAACTCTAGGGAGCCCTGATATTATGGGTGTTATAAGTGACAAATACAGTTTAGACAAAAAGTTTACTTTAGGCTCTATGAGAAACGCCATGTCCCGTTATATTGGTGTAGGAACTTATAACAAAGCAATGCCAAAAGGTAAAATTTTAACTTATAAAGTTGATGATTTTAGGGAATTGCTGAAATTCAAAAAAGAAGAAAATATTTGGTGGCGTGATCAGATTGAAGCTGACATGGAATATGAAATGCTTTCGGAATTGGGTCTTGATTTTAATCAGGAAAAAATGTACCAAAGCGGTTTCGAATTCAGAAGCTTTGATGAATTTCCGGCTGAATACTTAAACGATGTTCTTTTTTCTATCATATTAATTTGTGAGCATTCTTTAAATTTACCTGATGTTCAATGGGGACACGATAGCGCCGCTTGGAATAATCTGGTTTTTAAAACCTTAAAAATGGGTTATTTAACTGAAATCAATGAAGAGGAGAAAAAAGAAGTTTTAGATTTATTACAAATACTAAATCCGGCAGATTCTAATTATGAAGCCTTAAAATCAGAATTTGAAGCTATCGTAATGTTAGATCAGTTTTTCTTTAAAATCCTGGCAGTTTTACATGATAAATACAAAGACAACAACATTTGCCTGGATGCGATGTATGGGCAAAAAACAAATTTCCCTCCAAAATGGAATAACTTTAATAAATACCAAACAGAAAGACATTTGAAGCAAATTGGCGCTTTTTGCGAGAATTAAAATTTTCAAATTCATCTTGTTTATAAATAGAAACATCCCATAAAAACCTATATTTATGGGATGTTTTATATTTATATAGTACGAGCTACTTCTACTACTTTTAAGATCTCCAGCTTTAAATGACCTTTTGCAGAAGGCCATTCTACAATATTACCTTCTTTATATCCAACCATTGCTATACCTACGTCAGAAAGAATAGATACTTTATTCTTGTTTGGTTTTGATTTTTCAGGACCTACAAACACAACCGTTTTTTCTTCGTTGTTGGAGTGATCTTTATAAGTTACTTGTCGGTTTACCGATACAATATCTTCCGGTAAATCTCTTCTAAGCACCTGTGTTGCTTTTTTAAGTTCATGAAGCAGTAATTTTTCTTCTTCTATTGTTACTTTCTTTCTTCTTACATGATCCTTGATTAAATCGTATATTCCTGTTGTTAAAATGATATTTTGTGACATAACTTTCTGTTTGCTCCATATCTCATAGGGAAGATAATAACTCATCATTGAACCTTTTATAGCCCTTGTATGATTTTGAATTCAATGATATCTTTCTCCTAAATGAAATTTGAAGATTAAATAAATGAGCATCGTAAATAAGAAAATCCCTGTCCAGAGTTTTGACAGGGCTTAAAAAATAAACTCTTTAGAGCTTTTTAAGAAAGTATCGTCATGCAGATATAATAACGCACCCATAAGGCGCATCAAGTGATTATTTGCTAAATAAAAATTCGAAATAGTCATTATTATAAATGCTTTTAATTGGCGCAAGTTACCGCTTTATTTTGAAAGAAAAAACATCTAAAAACTAAATAAAACATAAAATTTATTCTATGTTTAAGTTGTTCTCAAGGCTTTTTTAAATTAAAGAAATTTCAATAAACCATAAACTGTTTATTGTTGCTTTTGATAATTTTAAATATATTTGAGATATGGATATGAATAACAAAAACATCATTACAAGACCTGCAACAAGTATAGATTTACCGCAACTTAACGAATTCCTGCAATCTCTCGTTGAAGCAGAACGTCCTTTTGACCCAACCCTAAAAGATGGAGAAATCTTTTATTATGATATTCAAGAACTTATATCAGATAAGGATACAGAAATTTTAGTCATCGAAGTGGATAATGAGATCGTTGGGTCTGGATATGCCCAAATCCGATCGGCAAAACCATACCAGCGCTACGAAGTATATGGATATCTTGGCTTTATGTTTGTAAAACCGGAGTTTAGAGGAAGAGGACTTAACAGTCTATTAATGGATGATCTTAAAAAGTGGATTTTATCCAAAGGAATTACTGAAGTTCGATTACAGGTTTACTCTGATAACGAAGCTGCCGTTAGAGCTTATGAAAAAGCCGGTTTCAAAAAAATATTGACCGAAATGCGTTGCGAGATCAATTAATAACTCAGTCTTAAAAAGAATGCTACAAAAAATATTAAGTAAGATTTTTGGTAAAACTGCTTATTCAGACATTGAAAAAAATGAAGGAATTTCAAAAACCTTAAATAAAGAATTTGCAAAAATTAATTCAACTTTAAAGGTTTTGATTTCAGAAAACCCAAAAGCATCTCAGACTTCAGCAATAGTTGAAAACGGAAATAAATATTCGCAAGTATATATTATTGAAGAGGAAAAAATTTATAGATCTGATTTTTGGAGAGATGGAGTTTATTTAGCAGCCGGAAAAGCGCCTAATATTACAGAACTGGTAAAAGCCATAAATTACTGGTTATGTGAGGATGTAACAACTAAACTGTTTTCTGAAAAATTTAAATTTATTCGCACTGATGAAGGAGCTTTTGCTTTTGACGAGGGAAAAGAAATTGAATATCAATGGGACGGCTTATTACAAAACAATAATTTTTTGCGTCTTAAGGAATTTGTTAGCTTAGCAATTAATGATGAAATTTTAGGTAATCTATTTCCATTTACAAGTCATTATACTTTAAGTTTTAGCAGATGCACAGGCTACCCTTATGATTTTGAAGGCTTACCACATATAGTCCCAAAAGAATTTGAAAATTTTCATTTTAAAATTGATAAAGGAGATAAATTTGAAAGTAGCTCAGAAATTACAAATGAAAAACAATTTGTAGTAACAATAAATAATGATCAATATCTTGGCGAAGGGAATGCTGCTACTGCCCTAAAAATCATTAAAGCTAATTTACCAAAAGGCCTTGAACGAGCCAGAAAAGGAGTCGCAGAGGATTAAAGAAAAACATCCATTTCATCTTTGACAAAGATTTATAACTATTAAAGACGTTTCTACAATATAATTCATTTATCCAGACTTTTTGTCGAGGAGTTCCAAAGGAACAAAATATATTGTAGCGATGTCCCGAGGCTTCGGGATCGATCCATCATTTGCAATGCAAACACAATCTTGTCATCCAATTTCTATAATAAAAAATCAAATCTTTTTTAGAAGCTAATCCCGCACCCGAGCCTGAAAGTGCGAACTGGCAAAGCAATTCGTTTCAATCTTTTATATCCGCCGCGGCGGACACAAAAGGATTTCCTCCCGTCCCGAAGCTTCGGGATCGGGACTATCGGGGCTATGGCAATCATTTTCATAAGAATGTTTTCGTTTGGTAATTATCATTTAACAAATTTTAATCCATTAAAAAGAATAAAAAAATAAAGTTTTTTTTCTTTTACAAAATCACTAACTTGTATAGAATTAACTACGCTACATAATATTCCTCTTTTTTAATCCGTTCTATTCCTTTATTTTCAGAACAATTTGTACGTAGTATATCTGAAGTAATTTTTTTAATCCATAAAAAGAAACTTATTATGCGAGTATCCGTGATCCGAAAAAATATAATATTTACCCCTGATTCCAAAAGAGTTGTTGCCCGATATTTTATGAATGGTGATGAACGAACCCAACAAATGGTACTACGCATAATGATGCTGGATGAAAAGCAAGTACTCGAAACTTTAGAACAAACACTTCGTGAGTTTGCCAGGCGTCACCGAAATATTTCGGCTATATTTTTTCAACATTGCGAACGAATAAGAGGTCTTATCGAAGCATTGCAAATTGATTATGAAGCAATGTCTCTGGACAGAAAAATGCTTATAGGCTCTTATTGTACTATGGAATACGCCATAGAATCAGCAGCTATTTTTAATCCTTCTATTATTGAAGATTTTGATCAGTCATGGCTCGAAGCAGGTGAAAAACGCGTTATTATTTCTTTTAGAGCAACTGGTGAAGGTCATATTTCTTCTATTGTTTTTAGAAGAGCAATTCTCGACAAGAATAATAACCTGCAAATCATGAAAATTGGACATAATATTGATAAGGCCGAGATTAATCATAAATCCACTTTCAATAAAGAACGATTTTTACTGAAATTGTCTGAAATGCATACACAGGACAAATACATCACACAGATTATGCAAGAGCTGCCTAACGAGTTTGAGTATGCTGTTCTAAAAAATATGGTTACTGCTGCTCTAAGCGACCCCTCTATTCGGGAAGAAAGACGAACTGCATTAAACGAAATACTATGGCTGGCCAAATCATTTTACGATTTAGAATTTAAACATGATTCTGATATTACGGAGCGCGTTATATTTCCAATATCAGATTCTGAAAGCCGCGGAATCGAAGATGCCCGTTTTGTCCGTTTTGTCGACGACGATGGTTCTACTCGCGTTATGGCTACTTATACGGCTTATAACGGTCACGCTATATTACCAAAACTTATCTCTACCGAGGATTTTTACTCCTTTAGAGTAATGCCTTTGCATGGCATTGGTGCTCAAAATAAAAATCTGGCATTATTCCCCAAAAAAATCAATGGAAAATATGCCATGCTTGCCAGAATAGATGGTGTTAACAATTACATCATGTATTCTGACAGAGTTACACAATGGAATAATCCTGTTCTGCTTCAGGAACCACGTTATACCTGGGAATTTACACAAATAGGAAACTGTGGATCGCCACTTTGGACTGAGGAAGGCTGGCTGGTTATCACCCATGGCGTTGGTACAATGAGACGCTATTGCATTGGTGCATCTTTGTTTGATCTCGATGATCCAACTAAAGAAATTGGAAGGCTGCAGGAACCATTGCTTTCTCCTCTTGAAGATGAACGAGAAGGTTATGTACCAAACGTTGTATATTCCTGCGGTGCCATTATTCACAACAATAGCCTTATCTTACCTTATGCGGTATCGGACTACTCCTCTACTTATGCAATAGTCGATATGGTAGAACTGTTAGATGCTTTAAAGAACAGTAAGTAAATTATTTTTTAAAAACTCCAAATGTAAAATTCTGAACAGTATCAAAAGGCGTTTTGTGATCAACGGTAAAAGAATCTAATAACTCAAAATCTGGGATAAATCTTGCTTCTAAAGCACTTCTTGAATATTGTTTGATTGGTATTCCGCTGCACTTTAAAGGTCCCGATTCAGAGAAAGTTCCGATGGCCAAAATTCCGTTATCACTGATTCCGTCTTTAGCAGCTTGCAAGTAAGATGCAATATCCTGCTCCTCTGTTAGAAAATGAAAAGCCGCACGATCGTGCCAAAAATCATATTTGATATTTGGTTTAAAATCTGTTATATCGCTAACAATCCAATTTACCTTTTCGGAATTGTTTAATAATCGCTTTTTGGCTTTAGTAATTGCTTCTTCAGAAATGTCCAAAACAGTAATATTATTATACCCCAATTGCAGCAAATGATCTACAAAAAAACTATCACCTCCACCAATATCAATAATTTTAGCATCTGACGGAATGGTGTATTGTTGCAGTAAATTTAATGAAGTTTGAGGAATTGGCTGATACCAGCTCACTTCTGTAAGTGCTTTAGTTTGATAAACATTTTCCCAGTGTTTCCTCTTGTCCATTTCTGTGTGCAGTGATTAAAATTTTTACTATTCTAAAGTATCTCTGTTTTCTGCAAAAGTATAAATTCAAATCTATCCAACTCATTCATTCAATTAATTATTAATACTTCAAAAACAAATAACCAACAAAAAAAGATTAAAAAATATTTTATCGAACCATTAAGAGATTAAGAAAAAATTAAGCCTAGCTTCTTAATATAACTTAATCTCTTAATGGTAAAAAAATTAAATATTAAATATTTTTTAAAGGTTTCTATGTGTTAAAATTAATTACACCTCAATAGATTTATATTGTAAATCTATAATTTTATATCTTTATAAAAATATTTTATAACAATGACCATTCAGCAACTAAAATATATTGTAGCCTTAGACGAAGAGCGTCATTTTGCACGCGCTGCCGAAGCTTGTATGGTAACACAACCCGGATTAACGATTCAGTTAAAAAATCTGGAAGAAGAAATCGGAATTAAAATTTTTGATCGGAATAAAGTTCCTTTAACTCCTACTTTACTTGGAATTGAAATTATAAACAGGGCTAAAAAAATTCTTCGTGAAGCCGATGAAATTCGGGATTTTGTGGTTAATGAAAAAAACAAACTCGAAGGAGAAGTCAAAATTGGAATAATTTCTACATTATCGCCTTATCTGATTCCGCTTTTTATTAAGGCAATGAAAATAGCAACGCCAAAAATGCAGTTCATTATCAAAGAAGCCAATACGGGTCAGCTTATGAATGATGTGATGACAGGCGCAATTGATGTGGCGATTATGGCAACGCCAACCGGAAATCCAAATTTGATTGAACATCCCGTTTTCAAAGAGCCTTTTGTTGCTTATCTAAATACGGTGCATCCAATGGCGGCAGAATCTCATTATGAATTGCAGCCTTCTGACAGAACCGAATTGCTTTTGCTTCATCATGAATACTGCTACAATGCACAGCTACTGGATATTTGCGATATTAAAAATCCGGGAAAAATAAAAGATCAGTTCAGTTACGATATCAGCTCTATTGAAACCTTAAAGAATCTGGTTCGTGCACAATTAGGATTTGCCATTATACCGCAACTTTCGATGATTAACGAAATAGAAACGGGACTTTTTAAGCATTTTAAAGAACCTAAACCCGTGCGTGAAATTAGTCTTGTTGTATCAGATACTTTTTCGAAAAAATTATTACTCGAAAAAATGAATGAAGCCATCTGGAATTGCCTTCCGGAATCCTTGCAGCAAAATTTTGCCTATCGAAAAATAAGATGGAACGATTCGCCCTATTTTATTAAAGCAACGACGAGATAGATTTTGTAAAAAATTAAATGATGCTATAAGCATATATTTTGTGCCTCTTTTATTTTAATTACTAACAATAAATTTCACTTTCATTATTAAGATACCTAATTATTTAAAACAAAAAAATGTTTCTGTTCCATCGGAACATCTCATCGGTAGAATGTTTACGATTCAATATCGTCCCATAGGGACGTTTGATGAATTTCAAAACAAATATTATTTATTGTTATTGCTATTGTTGTCGATCAAACGTTCCTACGGAACGTAAAAAAAACACGCTATTATTAGTTTACCGATAAGACGTTCCGATGGAACAAAAACAGCAACTATTTAAAAATAAACCCGTTGTGATTTAGTAATGTTCTAATGAATAATCTGAGATAAACCAGAAAAAGCCGAAATTTTTATGAGAATTTCGGCTTTTTTATGACAAAATGTTTGTTTTATTTTGCGCTTAAATCTTTGGCTGCACCAATAATTACATTAGCAACTGCTTGAGGTTGAGAGATAAAAACACAATGACTTCCTTTTACTTCTGTAACTTTAGTTTTAGAACGGTTGTACATTACGTGTTGAATAGAAGGAACAATACTTTTATCTTCTGTTGCAAGAACAGCATAAGCTGGTTTATCTCTCCATGCCGCTTTTGTTACAGGTGTTAGAAATCCTTTAGCATAAAATGCACCTTGTGAAGCATACATAAAAGCTGCTAATTCTTTACTTACATCGGCACAAAATCCTGCGTGAAATTTAGCTTCGTCATAATAAGCAATACCTTTGTCATTTGGAGGTAAAACACCATTTTCAGGAGCCGGGGGCGCAGTTTGTAACCATTGTAATGTTGTTTCTCCATTATCAGGCTGAAGAGCTGCTACATAAACCAATCCAACCACTTTAGGGTGATTTCCGGCTTCTGTAATTACAGTTCCTCCCCAAGAATGTCCAACCAAAATTGTTGGTCCGTCCTGATTGTCAAGTACTGCGTTTGTTGCTGCTACATCATCTTCTAGAGAACTTAACGGGTTCTGAACTATCGTTACTTTATATCCTTTTTTTGAAAGTATATCGTATAAATTTCTCCATCCGGAACCATCAGCGAATGCTCCGTGTACCAAAACTACATTTTTTACTTTTGTTGGTGCTGTTTGTGCGTTTGTATTTGTTCCCAATAAAACGCTCATAATTAATGCTGCAGACAAGAATAAACGATTCAATTGTCTTTTTAAAATTGCTGTTTTCATATTTTTATTTTTTAAGATGTAATAATTCAATTTATTTGTGGTTGGTGAACTAATTAAGATAATAAAGTTGCTTTTAAAACAATTTCTGTGTTAAGCAATTTTGAAATTGGACAAATCTCTTTTGCTTTTTGAGCTGATTTTTCGAAATCTTCAACTGAAATTCCAGGAACAGAACCTGTAAGTTCAAGCGTAATTAATGTAATTGTACCATCTTCAAAAGTTACTTTGGCAACTGTATTTAAATCTTCCGGTACAAAACCTGCCTCTGATAATAAAAAGCTCAATTGCATGGTAAAACATCCTGCATGTGCTGCAGCGATCAATTCTTCAGGGTTTGTTCCTACTCCTTCTGCAAAACGGGTTTTAAAAGACAGTTGAGCATTGTTTAATGTTGTACTTTGTGTAGTAATGGTTCCGTTTCCTTCCATTCCTGTTCCTTTCCAGTTTGCGTTTGCGTTTCTTGTAAATTTCATGATTAAAGTTTTTAATGTTATATTTTTTTGATTTTCAAATACTTGTTCTGATTTGATGAGACAAATGTATGGTGACTATCTTCATTAATCAAATTAATAATTTTATATCCTTATAAATTAAATTTATAATAATAGATTCAAATTTAAATTTTTGCCCGCCATTTATAGCGATTCCTGATGTGTGCGTCTCGGAGTTTCTGCCCTACTATTTCCAAATTATTTTAGCCAACATATATGCCATTATCTAAAAACCTTGTAAAACCAGTTCTTTTAATTCACTTTTATTTTTGTAGTTGTTTTATTTCGCTATAAAATCAAAAATGATAATGATATCTAACCATAAATAAAAAAACAGAAACTCTCTTTTGTAACAAATACATCATTAATCTTACTCCTATCTATAAAACATTACTAATCAAAAATTTAATAACTTTATTATCTAAAATAAGAAGCAATTATTACGATCTAAAATCACAATTTCCTGATAATTAATTTTTGCCAAGTGCAATAAATACCTATCAATAAGTGTTATCTATCTAGGCATTAAGGAATTTTTAATGCTTTAAATTAATCCAAGAAGTATGAAAAAAATATTGTTTATAATTATAATAACCGGAGTTTCTCTACAGGGATACGCACAGAAAGAAGTAAATGGTAAATACAAACCAATTCCTGCTAACAATTCTGAAATTAAAGAAATTACGCCGCCAACAGAAACTCCTCCAACTACAGATACACCACCGGTAAAAGACCCAACGGTTTTAAAAATCAATCCGGATGATCTTTATAAAAATAATAGTCTCTATAAACGGGAAGCCAATGTTGAAGGCATTTTTTACAGAAGAAATGAATATTTAGGAGGATATGTAACCAATACATCTGTTTCTACAGTTCGTTACCGTGATGCGGCTTTTGTAGATGGCGACAAAATCAGAGTTTATCTGAATGACAAAGTCATTGAAAAAGAAGTAAGTCTAAACGGCGATTTTCAGGGATTCAAAATAACTTTGGTAAAAGGAATTAATAAAATTGATTTTGAAGCTTTGAATGAAGGTTCTGCTTCACCAAATACAGCCGAATTTCAGGTTTATGACGATAAAGGTGCTGTAATCAAAGCCAGTCAATGGAATGTAGGAACGGGCTACAAAGCGACTATTATATTGTATAAAGAATAAATTATTATTTCAAAAACAAGAAACCTCCAAAATCAAAAAAAATGATTTTGGAGGTTTTCTTTTTTAATAGCTTTTGCTTAAATCTTCTATTGAAGATTTACAAACTCAAATTTATGGCAAGTTCAAATCTTTAAATCCTGAAACTTCTGTTGAAACTTCTCCTAACCAGCCTGCTTCTGCACGATTAGAATTATACACTTTTACAAAGTCAATCCCTTTTAGTTTTACAGATTCTCCTTTTGCGTTTACAGCCCAATTAATATCTATTTTCGCTTTTTCATCCGTATTTACCCAATTATCTGCGTAACCCCAATCATATGCCGGGCAAACCCAATACGTTCCCGTTCCTGATTGATCGAATGCATTAGATTTCAGGAAAGTTCCTTTAAAAGTAATTGCATTTCCTTTCCATTGTGGATAAAAAGGCTGACCGTGAAAAGGATTTCTGGCAACATATCCTGTTTTTCCCTGATTATCTGTCCAACGAATATAATTTGGCTCACTTGGATCTTCCGGCTCCGTAGCTGGTTTGTAATAGGTAATCTCGTAGTTTTTAATTGTCGTTGACTTTCCGTGTTCAGAACCAGCGATCTCAAACCATTCATCATCAGCTTTTCCGTTTCCATTAGCATCGTAAGAAACCATTACAATCCCGGGTTCTGCCCAATTGTTGAATGCATTTCCAAGAACAATAAAATCATTTCCTTCTTTATTTATTACGGTATGATCAAATCCCAAGACAACATAACCACCAAATCCTCCAAGACTAATCATGCTATTATCTGTTGTGATCGCTTTTTGGGCTTTTGCACGCATTGTTTCATCTGTATCTCCCGCAATATACTCAGGCAAACCATTTGTAAATTGTCCCGGTGCAGGAAAGAAATCAAATACATTTTTTACTCCGTTAAAATAAGCTTTGTTATTTACAGTAACAGTAAATGTCTTGTTGCTTTCTCCGGCAGCATTTTTAGCTTTAAATTCAATATTGTAAGTTCCTGCAGTTGCAAATACATAAGATAAATCAGTAGTTGCAGCTACTTCCTGCCCATTCACTAACCATTTATAGGCACTCGCTGTCTCGCTGTCTACTTGAGGTTTAACTCTAAACCATTGCATTATATCTGTAGCGAAACCATTTGCAGGAATCGTTATTCCAATTTTTGGAGGGCTCGGTGCAATATCATCGTCTTTAGAACATCCTGTCAAAAACAAGATCATTGACAAGGCAAATAAAATCTTCTTCATTCTTTTTTCTTAATTTACTGGTTATTTATTTATAGTTGTTTTCTTTAATTTAAAGGCAAAATGTGCAGGAATATCTCCCGCAATAACTTCAAATTTTGTAATTCCGTTTTTATCCACACAGTAAAGTTTACCCGGAGAAACATAATCTCCCGCATCTGTTATATAAACATTTAATGAAAAAGGATCCACCGCCAGTCCATAAGGAGTTTTAATTTCGTCGCTGACTGCTTTAGGTAAAAAACTTCCTTCGAGTAAAGTCTCATTTTTTACATCTATCATAGAATAGTTTATTTTCCATTTGAAGGTAACATAACTAAATTCTGATCCTACGATGTAGGCTTTATCGCCCGCAATACTAATATTAGAACATGCTATATCAAAGGTTTTCTTGATCTTATCCGTTTTAGTATCAATAACAAAAAGTTTTGACGGAGTATCATAATAATCTCCGCGAGAGCTTACATAAATATCTCCATCAGCATCGGCTTTAAGCCTGTGTAGATTTATGGCAACATCGATATCTTTAATTTTTGTGAAGGTTTTTAAGTCAATCACAGAAACTGTTCTCTCGTAGTTTGGAGGGCTGTATCCGCCTGAATTTGCGATATATAATTTATCGCCTACAACTGCCATTTCCTCAGGCTGACGCCCCACTTTTACGGTTCTTGTAATTTTAAGTGATGTAGTATCAATTTCGGCTACAAAACCGTTTGGAGAATTTTCGCCCAATTGTACTTCTCCATCATAAGCACTTGCATAAGCTTTTCCATTTGCAAAAGTTACATAACGGCAATTTTTCACATCAATAACCTTAAGGCGCTTGGTTGTTGCTGCATCCATAACTTCGACCTTGTTTGAGTTATTGATTACAGCATAAACTTTTGTTCCGTAAATACCAATATCGTTTCCTACATCGCCCAAACCTAAAGTAGCTTCAGGATTTGCCTGACCATAAACATTTCTTCTGTAAGTACCGCTTTGATAATCATAAAAATCCAATGAGGATTTGTTCATATTCATATTACCTTCATTCAATAAATAAAATCCTTCTACAGTTGTTACCGTTTCCGGAGGCAATACAACGACCTCCTCAGGAATAATAGGATCATCTTTTTGACAAGATTGAAAGCCTATGCCAACTAAGGCTAATAAAATCATGAACTTGAAGTTTGTTTTCATAACAGGAATTTTAATTATTAGTATCTTTTTATATTAAAAATTTAAGGACATACTCAGGCGATAATTTCTCCCGGGCATCGGAAAATTCAAAACCACATCATAATATTGATTGAATATATTGTTTACCTCTCCGGTTATTTTTACCGGAAGTTTTAGCAATTTTCCGTCCCAGATTAAAGCCATATCACTCGTGTACCAAGGCTTTACATAATTTACCGGAATGTTTGCTTTCTGGCTGTAGCGTTCTCCGGTGTAAATAAAACTATAGTTGAGCTGCCAATTTTTCCAGCTTACAGACGAAGTTGCCGTACCGCTGTTTATTGGAGTATACGGAATCTGATCGCCATAAGTAGTGCCTTTTGGCGTAACATCTATTGCTTTTTGATAGGTATAACTCAAACCTAAATCGAGAAATATTTGCTCTGGAAATCGGAATACGAAGTTGGTATTAAGTTCAAAGCCTGTGATATCAACTTCGCCAAGATTCATCATGGTCCATCTAAATAAATTGGCAGATGGCATGGCGACAATTTTATCTTTTACGTGATTATAATAAACATCTGCCTGAAACGAAGCCGATTGTAGAAACTCTTTGGGTTCAATAATGTATGTTGATCCAAAATCGTATTGTGTAGTAAATTCAGGTTTTAAAGAGCTGTTTCCAATAAAAGTGTAATACAAATCATTGAAAGTTGGCATTCTGAAAGATTCCTTATAAAAAGCCCTGACTCTGAAATTTTTAGTATCAAATGGCTGGTAAGAAGCCGACACAACCGGACAAAAAACATGCTGACTGTCTCCTTGCTGATAATATTTAACCTGTTCATCAATATAAGCACCTAGAAAATTTGCCTGAATATCAAGTCTTGACCAATGCATTTCTGTAGATAATGCTCCCAAGTAAGAATATCTCGTTGGATACGGAAATCGGTATAAATTGGCATCAAGCGTATTAATAGAAAAATCTGTTGCGAGCGATACCTTCCACCATTCCTTAATCGTATATTGATTTACAACCGATGCATAAAACTCGTTTTGGTAGTATTTGTTATCCAAAGCTCCTTGCAGCGTTTTGTAATCAGGATCGATGTATCGGCTATAATCTCTGCTGAATTTTATATTGGCAAGTAATTCGTATTTCTCAGAAAATGAATTTTGAAAAGAACCGTGAACAAAGAAATTCCTGTCCCATTGTCGCTGCACAGATTCATATTTATTGGCTACAATTGCTCCCGGAAGTCCTCGCTCTGAATCGTAATAATATGCTTTTAACGAAGCCTGCCCTGTATTTCCAAGTTTTGCATGCAAGGCTAATTCGCTTCTTAAAGCCATAATATCTCCATTTTTTCTGACAGCAGTGGTATCATAACCATTTGTTTTTTGGTATCTGTACTTGTATTTTCCATCGGCTTTAAGCCAATCTGTACTTACTGTAAGGGAAAAAGTAGACGATAATTTTTGCTGATAAAGAAAAGAAGGATTAAAAAGTCCAAAAGAACCTGTTTTTACAGAAGCCTTGATTTTAGTGGTTTTACCCGAAGAAAAATCAGGAATTTTAGTCTTTAAAAAAAGTGTATTTGAGGAGAAAAAACCTCTTGCAGGCTGAAAAATAGTAGACTTTTGACCATTATAAAGTTCAATGGCTTCAATATTATCCAGTGAATATTTTCCTAAATCTACTTGCCCGTTTTGAGCATTTCCTACGCTCATTCCGTCGTAGAAAACTGCGGTATGTGCGCTTCCTAAACTTCTAACGTTAATGGTTTTTAAACCACCAATTCCGCCATAATCCTTCAATTGCACACCCGAAAAATAACGCACAGCATCTGCCACAGACAAACTGTTTAGCTTTTCAAGTTGTTTTCCTGACAAGATTTGAACAGGCATAGGAGATTCAACTTTAAATTCACGCTTGCTTGTGGTTACAATAACCTCATTCAATTGATGCTTTTTTAAAGAATCTAATTCCTTATTATTCTTTGGAGGATTATTCTGTGCATAAATTGGATTCCAAAATAAAATCCATAAAAGCACAAACAATCCACCATGTTTTAGGCAAAAACGCCTATTTTCACATAAGTGCATAGCAAAATACTCTATTTAACTAAATAGTTGTTAACGGTAAAATCGAAATCAAATGTTAGTTTGATATTTGTGTTTCTCTCAAAGCTTTGGTCCACGAAAGCTTGAAAATTATATGCAGTGGCAGGTCTCCTGACTTATTCCCATTTTGATCGGCCTTCCCACATTTGAAAAAATGCAGTGGCAAAAGATTTGATTTCAAAAGCTTAAAAAAGCCATTAAATCAGCCAAAATGTTGCATGGAATTTACAGTAACGGGCTTGTTCAGGATTTGCACCTGATTCCCTCTTCGTTAGCTAAACTCGAAAAGAATAGCTAAACCATTGCGAGCGCAAAGATACATAAACACTTTAGTTAATATCTAATTTCTTAAAAAAAACCAAAATCAAAAAACTATCCAATTATAAATCAAATATTTATATACAGAATTATTATTATAGACTGAACCGACTGCAAAAGTATTAATCAGGATCCGAAAAAAAAATAAGATAAATAATAGGCGAAGTTTTATCTTCCGGTACATTCCAGATACCCTTCTCGCTGAGCTGAGTTTTGGCACCAGGTTGACATTGGAACAATATAGGCGTCCGGTCGTCTTTCTTTTGCTGTAATCAATACCTTTTCAGCCTCTGTTCGATTATTTGTGACTACAATACTCCTGTAAGATTTATCCCGAAGATAGATCACTGCATTAGAAATATTGTACTTGCGTTTGAAAATTGCAACTTCATCCTGCGCACTTTTAAGCGTCGAATCACCTCCCAGCACTACTCCCCATGTACTACTTTCGTTAAGTGCTTTTTGGGCATTTTCAACAAGAGCAGCATTTGAAGTAATTGTCTTATTTACAGATGCCTGAACAAGACTGGATTCTTTTTTGATTTTACTATTTTTTGCCAAAACCTCAGTGATACGTTTTTTCAAATCAGGATTATTAGTTTCATTTTTTACTTCATTCAGTAAATTCGAAACTGAATCTAATTGTTTTCCTAATATAGTAATCGTTGCTTTAGAATCTTTTAAAGCAATGTCTGATTTTGTGATACCTTTTTTCCATTTCATCCCAATTATACTGCCCTCTTCAAAACCCGCTCTTACCATTATCTCATTGAATGTTTCGGGACATAATGTTAACGCCAGAAAGACAATAAGCAGAATAAAATCTCTCAATAATGCAGCCAGATCTTTTCCGGTTGACACCCAACCGGAAAAGAATGATGTAGACGTGGTACTATTTTCTTTATCGCTCATGATTTCTTTTTTTAATATTATATTAAATTCCGGAGAATCTTCCCCATAAAGCATCAGCGCGATTAAAGACAGTTGGCGCAGTTTCTTGAATTGAATCATTGTATTTCGAAAAATTTCCGGAACTGCAATGAATCACTTTTTTCATTTTTTCATTCTCTACTTCAGATACAATTCCCACGTGACCTATTTTTGGGCCAGCTCCATAAACCACAATGCAGCCCACTTCAGGCATATTGATTTTTTCAAAAATACCTGCGCTACTATTAACATCTTTTTCCATTGAATCCGTATAAATCCATCCGCCGTATTTTTGATAAAAAGGAATTGTTGTTTTTCTTGACAATCCTAATACCCAGCAAACAAATCCGCTGCAATCGCATTCATTGTTAGAGGTTGGTAATCCTAAAGCTGGATTTATTCCTCCGGCTCCTAACTTATACTTTATTTTTTTACCAATAGCTGTTCTTGCCCTTTCTACTAGTTTATTGGGATTTTCGGCTACTGCAAATACTTCCTTTTCAGGAACATCTTCTATATTGGGAATTTGAATTAGCTGACCAATATAAATGTGATCAACATTTTTAATGTTTTTATTAAAAGCTAAAATTAGATCAATAGAAATCGAAAACTTTTTAGCAATTTTTGATAAGGAGTCGTTAGGTTTTACTTTGTAGAACATGTTTTTTGATTTTAAGAGGTTACACTTAATTATTTGAAAATGATTCAAAAATGAACCTTTCTACAACAATCAAAAAAATAAAACTTATGCTAAAACATTTTAAAGATGTTTTATTTGTTGTTAAAGGCTCTGCATTTAAAAAACTGATTAATTTTCTTATCAAATTTAACTCTTTAAAAAATACTTCAAACAAGTATAAATACTTGTTTTTCAAATAAATAATAACAAAAAATCAAATTTAAATTACAACAGAATATGTTTTAAAATATCCCTAAAACCACTTCCTTTTATAAGCACCATTCGCATGACATCAATAAACATATACCGCAATTAAGTCACTAAAAAATAATTAAATCAATTATTTTTTAACATTTTACACATTACATTAATATTTTTCTTATCATTGTAGCACAGTATAGTATAGTACTGCATCTTAACTATTTAAAATAAATTATTATGCAAGAAAAAATTACAAAGGAAAAATTTTCGGTTAAAGTATTTTTTACCGTCATAGTATTATTATTTGCCATTTGCAGTTCAGCTCAGACTTATGAATTCGAAAACGGCACGCGTACCAATAACGCCAACATTCAAAACTGTGATGCCTGTTCCGGCAAAATAGTAGGTAATTTGGGTGGCGATAGCAGTGTTTCTGTAAATGTTACCGTATCTGCCACTGGCTGGTACAATTTGCAATTATTTTATTGTACCGGTGATCCGCGAACGATTCGGTTAACGGCAGGTTCGGCGACCGCTATAGCGATTCCGTGTGAGCCAAGCGGTGGCTGGAGTACCGCAGCTTCAAAAAACATAAGTGTCTATTTAAACAGCGGAACCGCTACTCTGCTTTGGGATAACACGAGTTCGTGGGCGCCAAATTTAGATAAATTTGTTTTGACTCCTATGGGCGCTTCCAGTACGCAAACAGTGAATTTTGGGAGCAATAATAGTGTGGTTTACAATTTAACTAACAAGACCTATAACGTAAAATTTAATGGTGCAACGGTAGTTACCAATGCATCGGCTTATGCTTTTAGCGACCAGCAATATGTTAGCAGTAATTTTGCAACAGCTGTTTATACTTCAGAATCCTTTACAGATAATATTGGCAGTGGTACGAAGCATATTTTCACTTTAAGTGGAAATTATACATTAGGCATGCAACAGATTTTTTATACCTATACCAATAAAAATTATCTTGCCGTTCAGGTTGTCCTTACAGGAAATGGCTCTAATTGCTATAAAATGTCTCCATTGACGAGTTATCAGGTTACGCCAAATTTTGGCAACGGAGACACCAGAGCAGTCTTTGTGCCTTATGATAATGATGCATGGGTTCGTTACAATGCATATCCGCTTAACTCGGCTGATTTTACAGCGTCTGAGGTTACTAATATTTACAACAATACCAATCGTAAAGGTTTGGTGATTGGTTCCCTTGAACATACAAAATGGAAAACCGGTATTACTGTAAATGGTGGCGGAACCTCATCTGCTTATGTTTCGGTTATTGCGGGATGGACAAAAAAGGAAGTTACAAGAGATACACGTGGTCATGGTTGGGTAAATGTTGGTCAGACGAGTTGTCCTTCACCAAAAGTAATTATTAGTGCTAATGACGATTGGCGATCTGGTTTTGAAGAATTTGCTCAGGCAAATGCAGCGCTGCAACCTAAATATATTTTTAACTGGACGGCTCCAAAACCTATAGGTTGGAACAGTTGGGGCGCGATGCAGACTTCTATCAACTTAACTAAAGTGAATGCGGTTACAGACTTTTTTCATGACGATTGTCCGGCATTCAAAACCGAAGACAACACTTTATTCATCGACCTTGATTCATATTGGGATAATATGACTGATGCGCAACTGGCACAATTTGTTACGTATGCTAAAAGCAAAGGTTTTAAAGCAGGTATTTATTGGGCTCCGTTTGTAGATTGGGGTAAATACAATCGCCAGGTCGAAGGCAGTTCGTACAATTATAATCAATGTTGGACTACGGTTAACGGAAGTCCTTTTGAACTTGATGGTGCTTATGCGATGGATCCTACAAGTCCGGGAACTAAAGCTAGAATACATTACTTCATCAACCGTTTTAAAGCAGCCGGTTTTGAGATGGTAAAAGTCGACTTTTTGACGCACGCCGGTATCGAAGCCGATAGTTTTGTGAACTATCAACTGCATACGGGTATGGAGGCTTATCAGGAAGGGATGAAATACTTAATTGATGAGATTAATGGAACAATGTTGGTCGAAGCGGCAATTTCGCCAAATATTGCAACAGGACCGTATGTGCATGTGCGCCGTATTGCCTGCGATGCTTACAGCAGTATTGGCGATAGCGATTATACGCTTAACAGCACTACTTATGGCTGGTGGCAAAATCAGATATATGATTATCTGGACGCTGATCATGTTGTATTTGGAAGTGTTACTGCGGGAGAAAACCGTGCGAGACTTTTAAGCAGCGTAGTTACGGGAACGATTACTAGTGGTGATGATTTTTCTGTTGCAGGTACCTGGAAAGCAAAAGCACAATCTCTTTTACAAAATAATGACGTAATGAATGTTGCCCGCGCCGATGTAAACTTTCGTCCTGCTGATGGAAATACTGGGTATAATGCAGCTAATGTTTTCTCGGCTACGGATAATGATGTTACTTATGTTGCCGTATTTAATTATAGTGATGCAGTAGTGACTAACAACGTTAGTTTAAGTCGCCTTGGTTTAGGATCTGGAACTTATACGGTTAAAGAATTATACTCCGGTACAACAAGTACAACACAAGGAACATTAAGTGTTCAATTGCCTAAGGCAGATGCTGCTTTGTATGCTATATCGCTGGGATCGGTTCTAAGTACTCCTGATTATTTTAAAACTGCTGCAACGAACTATGTTTTCCCAAATCCGGCATCGAATACTTTCAGAATAAAATTTGATCATTCGATTAATGGCCCCGTTGCGCTTTCTATGTATGACACTGCGGGCAAAGAAGTATGGAAATCGACTATTGTTGCCGAAGATATGATTACTTCTGAAATTCCGGTAAATGGTCTGGCTAGAGGTGTTTATATGATCAAAGCTTCTACAGAAGGAAACTCGATACAGAGCTTTAAATTCGTTAAAAACTAAAGTTTATAATTTGCCCTGATTCTAAACTAAAAATTCTTTTCCGTCTAAAGTTATTAGGAAGAAAAAATAAGTCAAAAGTATTCTCTTTCCTACTCTGGTTTTGATTGATTTAGAAATTATTTCATGAAGATTATAAAGCAAAAAATCCCATTTCGCACTGAAATGGGATTTTTAATTATTTTAGATCATTGTCAAACCTTGAAACTTTGACAATGTTTATTTAAATATATCGATTGACAATATTCTCAAAAAGTTCTTGTTTTCCACTTTGTAATTCCAGTTCTCCATTTTCTCGCGCAATAGCGTACAGGTCTTTAAAGTCCAATTTACCTTCTTCAAATTCTTTCCCTTTTCCGCTATCGAAAGAACTGTAGCGCTGTTTTCTTAGATTTTCATAAGATGAAGAAGTCATAATTTTATCTGCTGTCAACAAAGCTCTTGCAAAAATATCTGCACCTCCAATATGCGCCAGAAAAATATCCTCCATATCTGTAGAGTTTCTTCTGATTTTTGAATCAAAATTTACTCCGCCTCCCTGAACTCCTCCGGCTTTCAGAAAAACCAACATTGCCTCTGTAACATCCTGAATATTGTTTGGAAACTGAGAAGTATCCCAATTATTCTGATTATCACCTCTATTAGCATCAATACTTCCTAACATTCCTGACATTGCCGCTACTTCAAGTTCGTGCTGAAAAGTGTGCTGAGCCAATGTTGCATGGTTTACTTCTATATTTAGTTTAAAATCTTTCTCTAAGCCATATTTATGTAAAAAACCAATAGTAGTTGCGCAATCAAAATCGTATTGATGTTTAGACGGTTCCATAGGTTTTGGCTCAATCAAAAAGGTACCTTTAAAACCTTGTCCTCTCGCATAATCTCGTGCCTTTTCTAAAAATCTTCCCATATGATCCAGTTCTCGTTTCATATCTGTATTCAATAAAGTCAGATATCCTTCGCGAGCTCCCCAAAAAACATAATTTTCGCCATTAAGCGCAATAGTAGCATCTAAAGCCAGTTTTACCTGAGCAGCGGCTCTGGCAACTACCTTAAAATCCGGATTTGTAGCTGCTCCATTCATATAACGTGGATTAGAAAAACAATTTGCAGCGCCCCATAGCGCTTTTATACCTGATGCATCTTGTTTTTCTTTTATATAGTCTGTCATAGTGGCTAATCGCAACTCTGATTGAGCAAAAGTCTGTCCTTCCTGAACCAGATCATAATCGTGAAAACAATAATAATCAAAACCCATTTTGCTTATAAATTCAAAAGCAGCATCGGCTCGATTTTTAGCAGCCTGAATTGGCTCTCTAAATTCGTTCCAGGCAAGAGTTTTAGTTGCTTGTCCAAAAGTATCCGCACCATTACCGCCGAAACTGTACCAATAGGATATAGCAAATTTAAAATGCTCACGCATGGTTTTACCTGCGACAATTTGTTCCGGATTGTAATATCTGAAAGCTAACGGATTATCTGAATCCTTTCCTTCAAAATCAATTTTATCAATTCCTTTATAATACTCTTTGTCTCCTAAAATTACCATTTTTTATACTTTAACATTAACCTAATTTTTTGCTTTAATCCTTATTGTATACAGAACCAAATATATAATTTAAATGATTATCTGAAAATAAAAATATGCTTCAAAATTTTATCTTAAAGCATATTTTGTTATAAATTAAACACAATAAAATAACTAAACTAACAAAATATCTCCTTAAAAATATCAATTTAATAATTTTAAGATCCGTACAACTTTCTTTTAAATCGCTATCTAAATGTACATTAAAATTTTGATTTAAATTGTTTTTCAATTAAAATTTAATAAGTTTTTACTTTATAAAAAAACAACTTATTTTTAATTCTTTCCTTCCTTCAAATTACCTCAACAAAACTCTAATCAATTGGTTTTTAAACAATAAATCAATATAAAAAACAAAAAAATGTAGTATTTTTATAATAAAGTAAATAAGTGATTCCACTATGAAAGAAATAAAAAACACAAAAACAATTTTAAACTCCATAAAAAAAAGAGTGTTAAATTTCTTCTCTAAAAATGGCAAAATACTAGTGCAAATTGTCTTGACATTTATCTTTTTTCTTATCGCTTTTTCGTTTATCAAGGAAGAACAAAGCGAACTTTATCAAATCAAAAACAGCATTACCGAAGCAAAACCAATTTGGATCTTAGTTGGCTTTCTAATTGCTATATCCTATATTTTTCTGCAAGGTTTAATGTATGTTGTTTCATTCTCGGCAATTGGCTCAAAAATCACCCTGAAAGATGCTACAGCTTTGTTTCTAAAGCGCAATTTTATAAGTGTGTTTATTCCTGCGGGCGGCATCACTTCGCTTTATTTTTTTACGGAACCTTTGTTAAAAAAAGGAACTACAAAAACAGAAGTTCACTTAGCTTCTGCAATTTACGGCTTTGTTGGTATTGTATCAGTGGTTCTTTTTGCTATACCATTATTTCTTTTTTCATTATTAAAAGGATCTGTCGGTTATGACGAATGGTTGGTTTTAGGTCTCGTAATCGTCATTATTCCGCTTTTTGTTCTTTTGTTTAATTCCTTAATTCAGAAGGGAAAACTCCATAGGTTTATTTTAAGAAGCTTTCCTAAAATCGAACCATTTTTAATTGATTTACAAGAACATAAAATCAACCGAAATAAGTTTTTAAAAATCGTTCTTTGCTCTGTAATAATTGATGCTGTTGGAATCGCGCATATTTACATTGCTATGAAAGCACTGCAATTTGAATCGTCTCTTTTTGCAGCAACAATGGCTTATGTTGTTGCAGTTATTTTTCTTATTATTTCTCCATTTTTAAGAGGTTTGGGAGCTGTCGAAGTTTCGATGGGCTATATATTAATTAAATATGGCTTTAATAATATGGAAGCGGTTGCAATCACATTATTCTATCGTTTTTTCGAATTCTGGCTTCCATTATTTGCGGGTATAATGCTGTTTGTTTCCAAAATTCAGAAGCTATTAATGCGTATTATTCCGGCCTTGCTTTTGCTGATTCTTGGTATTGTCAATATTGTTTCTGCGATTACACCGGCGATCCATAGCAGACTCCATACACTTAAAGATTTTTTGCCTCTCGAAGCAATCCATACTTCAAATTATCTGGTATTATCAACAGGACTATTTTTATTAGTTACTTCAGCATTTATGCTAAAAGGTCTTCGCATAGCCTGGTGGTTTGCTGTACTATTATCTGTAGTCTCTTTGATAGGAAATCTAACCAAAGCAATTGATTTTGAAGAATCTATTATTGCTCTTCTGGTACTTTTTGTTTTGATTGCCACAAGAAAAGAATATTATGTAAAAACAAATCCAAGACTTGGTATCATTGGTTTGCAAACCTCTTTATTAAGCATTCTCGCGGTTCTTATTTATGGTGTTTTAGGCTTTTATTTCTTTGATAAAAAGCATTTTAATATTGATTTTAGTTTAGAACAATCTATTCAATATACGATTCAGAATTATTTTCTTATTGGTAGTGACAATCTCCATCCAACAGGAACTTTTGCAACGCATTTTTTAGCTTCACTCAAGATTAGCGGATTCCTTTCGTTTTGTTTTTTAATCTATACTTTGGTAAAACCGTCGATCTTAAAAAACACAGCTACTGATGAAGAAAAAGAACTCGTAACTGAACTCATGAACAAATACGGAAACTCAAGTCTGGGCTATTTTAAAACCTATTTTGATAAATTATTCTTTATTTCTGAAAGCAAAAATGCCTTTATTTCGTATCGATTAGCAGGAAATTTTGCCGTTGCTTTAGAAAATCCTGTTGGAAGTTCTAATGAAGAAATTAAGCTTTGTATTCTTGAATTTGATAAATTTTGTTACGATTTTGGACTTAGAAGTATTTATTATAGAATACCTCAGGCGAGCCTGAAAACATACACGGATATTGGCAAAAAACACTTTTTTCTGGGACAAGCTGCAGTCGTTGATCTCAGGGAATTTCATCTGGAAGGACAAAATCGGAAATCATTGCGAAATGCTTTAAAAAAAATCACTGATCTTGGCTTACAGGCAACAATAAATGAACCACCAATAAAAGATGGATTACTGCAACAAATTAAGGCTGTAAGCGACCAATGGCTTCAGGAAACTTCGAGAAAAGAAATTCTTTTTTCGCAAGGAATTTTTCTGTGGGAAGAGCTTAAAAAACAAACTATTATTACCGTCGAAAACAACGAAGGAAAAATTCTCGCTTTCATAAATATCATTCCTGATTATGCTAAAGACGAAAGCACTTATGATTTGATTCGAAAAACTGACGATGCGCCAAATGGTATTATGGATTTTATTATGGTCGCACTTTTTAATTATCTTAAATCTAAAGACATTACCTATGTTGATCTTGGTTTAGCGCCCATGAGCGGAATCGAAAACCCGCAGACAATTCAGGAAAAATCAATGAAATATGCGTACGAAAAAGTAAGATCCTTTTCGCATTATAAAGGTTTACGCAACTTCAAGGACAAATTTTCACCTTCATGGCACAATCAATATATTGTTTTTAATGACGATTATGATTTAATTCAAATACCCCGAATTTTGACTAAAGTGATAAAGCCTTAATTACTTATATTTAACACATAGAGTCATAGCTTTTTATGATGTATTAAAGGTGTTTCACTTAGCATTAATACACATAGCTATGTGTGAAGAAATGTTTTTTGCCACGAATTACACGAATCATTACGAATTATATTATGTAAATACACGCGACGCAATGTCATTAAGTTAAGTTTTAAACACAATCCCTTTGCGATCTCAAAGCAAAGCGCAATTCAAAAACCTTTGAGAACTTTGTGTAATCCTTTGCTCCCAATAGCTATCGGGATTGAGTAAAATTTTCTGAAGCAAAAATCTATTCTTCTATGTGTTGAGTTTTTTTTAGCCACTAATTACACGAATTATCGCGAATTTTAATTATGTAAAAAAGTTGCAATCTCAATAATCAGTTTTACTTCTGGGGAACCAAATCGTCTAAATCCGATAAAGTATAGAATTTAAGATCGTTTTGTTTCATGTATTTACAGATAAACTCGAGAGTTTCGATTTTTGTCTGGTAATTTTCGGTTACATTATTGACTGTTTTATGACCACAAAGAAGTAAGATTTTATTATGCTTTTTGGCATAAGCCAATAATTCTAAAAGATACGGAATACTAAAATGAATGTGGCTGTTGTCAATATCAAATGCAAATACAATTTTTGAATTATTAAAATAACTGTCTTGTTTCTCCGGAACTTCACCTCCAAAAGCTCTTCCTCTGATAATTTTAAATTCCTTAGATAATGCATTATCAAGTGCATCAGATCTTTCTCCATAAGGATATGCAAATGTGGTTACTTTAAACGAATGTCTTTTCATGGACTCCATCATAGGATCAATTTCCTGCTTCATGTATTGTGTGATCCCATACTTTTTAACAAACTTTATAGCATTGTAATGGTGGTATCCGTGACCTGCAATTTCATGTCCCTCTTTTTGCATTTCAAGAAGTTTTTTAATCTCAGGCGCACCAATCGAATCAATTCGGCAAACATTAAAAGTTGCTTTCCAGCCGTACTTTTTCAAAGCCTTATCAGCATTATACCATTCGTCTACGTAAGCATCATCAAAAGACAAAACAACACCTGCTTTATAAGCTTTGGGCTCTTGTTTTTGCTTTTTGGATTCGCAGGAAAATAAAGTTAAGAACATTAAAAACACTACTGTTTGAGAAAAAAAAACCTTCATAAATTATTTTCTGGATTATGTAATTATTGTATAAGCGCTTTTAGCAGATTATAGATTCTGATTGCTCAAATATAACCCTTTTCAAGGTTCTACAAATAAAAAAACTCATCATTATCTGATGAGTTTTAGAGTAAAATTGAAATTTAATATATTACCAGCCTTTTACAGCTCCGCCTTTAAATTCGCGAATAGCTGCCTGCTCAACTTCTGCTGATTGAAAAGCTTTTACAAATTGTTGGATTTTCTCTTCTTTCTTGTTGTCTTCACGGCTTACGATAAGGTTTACATAAGGTGAATCTTTATCCTCTACAAACAAAGCATCACGTGCAGGAACTAATCCCGCCTGAGAAGCAAAAGTATTGTTGATGATTGCAATCGTAACATTTTGATCGTCTAAAGCTCTTGGTAATTGAGGTGCTTCCAATTCTAATATTTTTAGATTTTTAGGATTCTCTACAATATCTGTTACTTTAGGTAATAACCCCACATTTGGACGCAATTTCAGTAAACCGTTTTTTTGTAAAAGCAATAAAGAACGTCCCCCGTTTGTTGGATCATTTGGAATAATAATCGTGCTTTTGTTTTTTAATTCCGAAAGGTTTTTGATCTTTTTAGAATAACCTGCAATTGGATAAATAAAGGTTTTTGCAATTATCGCTAATTTATAACCGCGTTGTTTTGATTGTTCGTCAAGATATGGTTTGTGCTGAAAAGCATTTGCATCGATATCACCTTGGCTTAAAGCCTCATTTGGAATTACATAATCGTTAAACGAAACCAATTCTACATCAAGACCGTATTTGTCTTTTGCAACTTTTTGCGCTGCCTGAGCCACTGCATATTCAGGTCCTGCTGCCACTCCAACTTTTATATGGTGCGGATCATCGTTTTTACTTTTCCCACAATTAGCCAATGATAATGACAAGGTTATAACTCCGATTGTTTTTAAAAATTTTATCTTAGTAATCATTCTATTTTTTTAATTTATAATTAATATTTATCTGTTGTGTTTTTTAACCGCAGAGGTCGCAAAGCTTTTTCACGCAGATTTAAAAAGATTTAAGCTGATGAACGCAGATTATTAAATTCAAATCTGCGTGAAACAAAAAATTATTCACTTAAATAAACTTAGCGTCTTTGAGCCTTTGTGGCAAACTTATTCTATTATCTATGATCAAATCGTTTTGATAAGCTGTCGCCCGCAAATTGTATCAGAAACACCAATAGTACAAGCAATGCCAAAACTGAGTTCATGGTTACAGCATCGTAGCCAATGTATCCGTATTGATATCCAACTTGCCCTAAACCGCCTGCTCCAACGGCTCCACCCATTGCCGAATATCCTACAAGTGTAATCAGCGTTATGGATGCTGCATTTATTAACGATGGTAAAGCTTCAGGAAGTAAAACTTTATAGACAATCTGCAAAGGTGTTGCGCCCAAAGCTCTTGCTGCCTCGATTAATCCTGAAGGCAAACCTAATAGACTATTTTCTACAAGTCTTGCAATAAATGGTGCTGCGCCAATACTTAACGGAACTAATGCTGCACTTACACCAATTGAGGTTCCTACAAGTGCACGTGTAAACGGAATCATCCAAACGATTAATATAATGAATGGAATAGAACGAAAAATGTTAACCAAAACAGATAACGCTCGGTTTAAAACCGGTTGTTCTAATATTTGATTTTTTCGGGTCAGGAAAAGTAAAATTCCTGTTGGGAGTCCCAGTACAAAACCAAAAAAACCAGACACAAATGTCATAACAATAGTTTCCCAAGTGCCTTTTAATAATAATTCAAAAATGGATTCAGACATAACCTATGATTTCTGTTTTAATGTGTTTAGAAATAAAATATTGAATTGCAGCTTCGTAATTTTCACGTTTACCGGACAATTCGATTAGCATAACGCCAAAATTAACGTCGCCGGCCTGATCCATTTGTGCACTTACAATTTTAAAATTGGTGTCAAATAATCTTGAAACTTCAGAGATAACGGGTTCATTTACTGATTTTCCGGTCATTTCAAGTCGTAACAACGGACTTAAACCTTCACCATCTTCTTTTTGAAGTCTCTCCTGATAAACCGTTGGAATATCAATATGTAAGGATGACGAAATAAATTCTTTTGTCAGTTCATGTTTTGGATCTGCAAAAATTTCTCCTACACTTCCCTGTTCTATTAGTTTTCCATGGCTGATTACAGCAACTTCATCACAAATAGATTTTACAACTTCCATTTGGTGGGTAATTAGTAAAATGGTGATGTTAAGACGACGGTTGATATCTTTCAATAAATTCAGAATCGATCTTGTAGTCGCCGGATCCAATGCACTCGTGGCTTCATCGCATAATAGCACTTTTGGATTGTTTGCCAAAGTTCTCGCAATTGCTACTCTTTGTTTTTGCCCACCCGAAAGACTTGCAGGATAATCGTTTGCTTTTTCGGCTAAGCCAACTAATTGCAGTAATTCTAAAACACGAGTTTTAATATCTGATTTTGAAGTTCCAACAAGTTCTAAGGGAAAAGCAACATTCTCAAAAACAGTTCTGGACGAAAGCAGATTGAAATGCTGAAAAATCATTCCGATTTGTCTTCTTTCAATCGCAAGCTGTGCATTTGACAATTGTATTAACGATTTTCCATCTACGATAATCTCTCCGGAAGTTGGTCTTTCAAGTAAGTTTACACATCGAATTAATGTGCTTTTTCCTGCTCCCGAAGTTCCTATTACGCCAAAGATTTTGCCTGGAGGAACTTTTAATGAAACATCTGATAAAGCCGATACAATTCGGTTTTTCTGATGGAAATTTTTAGTAACATTTTTTAACTCAATCATTTTTTATTCAAGTTTATTTTGGGCAATACTTTTTTATTACTTTATAATTTGATTCCTTTTTTAAAATAAAAAGACCTTTCAAGTGTTTATGAAAGGCCTTAAAATAAATTAAACTCTTATATCAGCCAGATCAAAACATATGCATAACAAAATCACAACACATTATCATGCTGCAGCTATAATACATTATATTCTGGTTATTGTTTTTCATTTGTGCGGCAAATTTAAAGAGTTATTTTTAATTTTTACGCATAAAACACTAAAACTTTTATTATCCTATCAACATAATAGGTTATTACGCAACAAAGATTATCAAATCATTAAAAAATGACACGGTTTTAAACCTTATTTCATCTCTTATTTTGATTTCTAAAATCTCCAAAAGAACTAAAAATCAGACATATCGAAATTTTTCGTACCTTTTCTATGCTAAAAGTCTGTTAAATACCCCCTTGTCTATAAAACTAAACTGTCAAATTTTACGTATATAGAGAAACACGGTAGTCTGGAATGGTATATATTCAAATGGTAGTAGGTTTTTGGAACATATTGAATTATATCACACTCCAGACTATCGTTTTTTATTTAGCTTTAAAAATAGACCCAGATTGAAAAAGTTAGACGTCGAGAAGTTAAAAACCGCTCTGTTTTATTTGGAAAGTAAGCAACGAGAAGTAAAAAGAGGCCTTTACAATGACACCCGAAGTATTGAATCATTGATAAAATATCTAAAAAAAGATATGATCGAAGGATTTTACTTGTTTCATTATGATCCAAAAATTAAACGAGAGATTAAGAACACGGACACTTTTATTAATAATGTAAAAAACATTATAGACAAAAACTCTTGATTGGTTCTAAAAAATAAAAAGCCCCAAATAAAAATTCGGAACTTTTTCGTAATTATGAATATCTATAAAGTGGATCTTCTACTTTTTATAATTCTTCTAAAACAGTAAATCCCCAAGCTGGCAGGGTAATTTGGCTTTGTGATACCTGTTTTTCATCTGTCAATAAAACTTTTGCTTTTCCGTAAGGATAAATAAATGATTTAGATTCTGCCGAGTAATTAAAGTAGTAATGAATAACCTTACCCAATTGATTTGTTCCTGATTTCACGACAATTGGAAACTTCAATTCCTGATCTTTTCCCCATAAACCAGCATTTCTAACCGCTCCTTCAAGCACTTTTTCTGTAATTGATGTAGTTGCTCCAAAACCTATATAAGTAGCAACACCTTTTCCGTAATTATTTTGTGTCACTGCTGCATAAATTCCCCAAACCGGATGATCGTACCAAGCTAAAACTTTTGCTGTAGTTGGCACTAAAAGTTCCATCCATTTCTCTGCTTTATTCTGCTCTGCTCCTACTTGAAACGGGTCGTTTCTCAGGCTTACCTTTTCAGGAATCGTAAATTCTGAATAAGTAATTCCGCAAGCTTCACTAATAATTCCCGGCTGACGAACCGTTCTTACTTTATTGTGTTCATCAGCAAATCCACTTTTAAAAGTGTAAACAATATTTCCTCCATTCTTTACAAAATTATTCAAACGAACCAATAAACTATCTGGCGCAGCATATAAAGCCGGTACGATAAGCAACTTGTAATTTTCGATTTGAGTACTTGACGGATCAACAAAATCAACACCAACATTCATTTTATAAAGAGCATCATACATTGGTCTCAAAATACCATTGTAACTTCCGGGACCAAAAGAATTATATGCTGTCAAAGCCTCATTACTGAATAAAATAGCAACATCATTTTTCTTTTTAAGATGAAGTAAATTTGGGCTTAACTTCTTAAAATCGGCACCAATGGTTTTTGCTTCATCATAAGTTGGATTTGGTTCAAAATCATGACTCAACAATCCTTTCCAATACGTTTCTGCCGAATTGTGAATGGAATGCCAATGCCAATACGAAACCATATCTGCACCAGAAGCCAAATGACTGAAAGCCTGTAATCGCAACTGACCAGGATAAGGAACCCATTCTGGAAAACCCTGTGCTTCTGTTTCAATTACAAAATAATTTTGTCCACCTTTCATTGAACGTGCAACATCACCTCCAAAAGAAATTTCTAATCCCGTAAGTTTACTTTGCGATGGATGATAAATATCGACACCGGAAATGTCTAATACTTTTGAAGCCGCAAAATGATCTACTTCCGGCTGAATTCCGTATGAATGTCCCCACCAGTCAAAGTCAAAATTCTGAGTAACAAACTGATCCGGCTTTTTGTATTCGCGTACAATTTTAGATTGCCATCCTAAATATTCTGTAACCAAAGACCGCTGGAATTTAGCAAACTCAGCATTCAAACTCGCATTAATACTTCCGTTTACAGACGGAAAATCATTCCAATTATTAATTCTATTACTCCAATAATCCAAACCAAATATTTTGTTTAAATCGTCAAGCGAAGGATATTTGGCTTTCATATACGCCACAAATTGTGCTTGTACATTGGGACCGCTTGTTCCGTAGGCTTTGGTTTCATTATCAATTTGATATCCAATAATTGCGGGATGATCTTTAATATGTTCCAGCATTTTTCGGATTGCTTTTTCGGCATAGGCTCTAAAATGTATGTTTGTAATATCCATATTCTGGCGTGGACCATATTGATTTGGACCTTTGTTTGTAATCGCAAGTACATCAGGATATTTTTTTACCAGCCAGGTAGGAACTGCATAAGTTGGTGTTCCAATAATAACACTTATACCTGCTTTTTGCATGGCATTGAGCACACGATCAATATGACTAAAATCGTAAATACCTTCCTGTGGTTCCATAGTACTCCAGGTAGATTCGGCAATACGGACTACATTGATACCGGCTTCTTTCATCATTTTCACATCTTTATCAAGACGTTCATAAGGCATATATTCATCATAATAAGCAACGCCATAAAGCAATTTATCCTGCTTTATTTGTGCAACAATCGAATTAAAGTTTAAAACAAACGTAAAAATAATACTTATAAGGATAGGTGATTTTTTGTTCATACCGGTAGATCTTTTTTACGAATATAAATAAAAAAGTGTAAAAACAACACTTTATGTATTACCTCAAACAAAGACATTGTTACAAGCAGAGAAAAAAGAAGTAAATTATTAATCAAGTTTGTCAAAAACTAAACAATTAATGATATAAAAATACTAAAAAAAAGAGCTGATCCTAAAATCAGCTCTTCAATGAGATTTAGAAACTTGCAGCAAATTCTTTTGCAAAATCTTCTAATTTTGTCGTTCCATCAACAGAAACTTTATGGGTTAAAAAGTCTTCCTGAATTTTTCCGCTTCTTAAACCAGCACCCATTTCTGTATATAATCCGGCCACTTCGTCCGGTAATCCTGCCTGTTTCATTCCGCCAAGAGATTGTTCATCTGTAAATTCTACCCATGGTAATTCTGGTTTGCCAATTGCCAGACCTAAAACTTTTGCAACATCATTTGGTGTGCGGACATCACTAATAATGTAACGAATGTTTTTTTCAGCTGTTGTTTTTTGTAACTCTTCGGCAGCTGCGGTTGCGATATTTTCAGGATGTACAAAAGGCATTTTAGTTTCTGCTGAATAATTGGCACCAATAATCCCCGCTCCTTTTATCATCGGAACATCATTGTACAAATTCGTATAGAAAAATCCGGCACGAAGAAAAGTAACCGATACATCTTCTAATGTTTCGTAAATTTTCTCAATGTTATGAAGTCCCGTAATTGGACCAGTTCCGCCAGGTAAATCAGCACCAATACTACTTAGCATTACAACACGTTTAACTCCCGCAACTACAATTGCTTCTGCGATCGCTTTTCCGGCATCAGTCGTATTTGCAATGATATTTGAACCTCCCATATTTGGCGGCGTTAACGCAAAAACAGCGTCAGCTTCGGCAAATGTGTTTTTCAAAAAAGTAGCATCACCAACAGATCCAATTGCGGCTTTTGCACCCAAAGCTTCAATAGCTTCTACTCTGTCTGCATTACTGCTTACTACCGTTACCTGATTTCCTGATGCGATAAGTTTCTGAGTCAAAGGTTTTCCGATGTTTCCTAATGAACCTAAAATTGTAATTTTCATATCTTATTATTTTTATGGTGTAATTGTTTTTTTATTATCTGTAACAAAGGTACATTTGTACTAACTTTTATACAAGTACTTACCCTAAAGTATGCACAAATGACAGCAATTAAAGAATCGTCGACTATTCAGGAAAATAAGCAATATGCCTTAGAAAAATGTCCTGTAACGTATGTTATGGAAAAAATTGGCGGCTATTGGAAACCTATTATTATTTATCATCTTTCTGGCGGAAGTAAACGCTACAGCGAATTAAAAAGAGCTATTCCGGCAGTGACAGAGAAAATGTTGATTCAGCATTTGAAGCAGCTCGAAGCTGATAATCTTGTTATTAGAGATGCTAAACCGGTTGTTCCGCCTTTTGTAACCTATCGTTTGAGCGCTGCCGGAAGTGGGCTAATGCCAGTTATTGAAGCAATGGCAATCTGGGCTTTTAAGGACAAAGAAGATGGGTTTAACGAAACTTCATCTGGACTGTAGTTTTTATGTAAATTGGTATAGAAAATTGGTCCACTACAACAATACTTTTGTATAAAAATTTTATCCAAATGAAGAAAGTATTAATTTTAAATTCAAGTGCCAGAAAGCATAATTCTAAAAGCCGAAAACTTACCGAAGTATTCACAGAACACTGGAAAAACATCCATAATGACCTTATCAATTATCGGGATTTAGGCGAAAGTCATGTTCCTCACATCAATGAAAATTGGATTGCAGCAGCTTTCAAACCCGAAGCTTTAAGATCTTTGCAAGAAATTGAAGCCCTAAAAACAAGTGACGAATATATTACCGAGTTACGCGAAGCCGACATTATTGTAATTGGCGCGCCTATGTATAACTGGTCTATTCCCAGTACCCTTAAAGCTTATATCGATCAGGTTTTGAGGGTTAATGAAACCTGGAAACTTAATCCGGAGAATATGCAGAATCCGTATATTGGTTTACTTCAAAACAAAACTGTATTTCTATTACTTTCCAGAGGTGCTCAGGGTTATGAAAAAGGGGAATACAACGAACACATGAATTTTCAGAGCAATTATCTGAAAACCGTTTTTAATATTATTGGCATTACTAATATTCATACGGTTACCATAAACGGAGAAAGCTTTGATCCTGAAAAATATCAACAATCTATACATGATTCACATCAGATGATAAAAACACTGATTGAAAAGGAATTAAACTGATTTTATTCAACACGAATTTCACGAATTATCACTAAATCTTTCGTGAAATTAATTACGAACCAAATTTACCATTTCAATTAGTGCAAATTTGTGAAATTCGTGTTTAGAATTACTTCTTTAATCGATTAGACAAATGTACAGCAGTCAATTCAAATCCGTTTTTTAAATATACTTTTTGAGCAGTATTGTTTGTAAAACCTGTATCCAGAACTACAGCTTCTTTGTTGAGCGAAATCGCGATTTCTTTTACATGATTTAATAATTGAGTAGCAAAACCTTTTCCTCTATACTCTTCGAGCGTGCACAAATCGTCAATATAAATAATGTTTCCGCTATGCAAAGAAGTCATAATTCGATATCCTGCAAAAGCAACAACCTTATCACCATCCTTGATTCCGGCGATGCTGTACTTTTCGTTTTGCATCATTTCTGTAATAGTTGCGTTCCAGTTATTTCTATCCAAATGTGGTCTTAAAACATATGCTACATCCCAACATTGATTGATTTCTGCTGTTGTTTCGATTTTTTTAATCTGATAAATAGACTCCATAATTGTGTTGTTTTTGTACAAAATTAGGCTAGTGATCAGAATGTAAAATACCCCAATTCTAAAATCGATAGTGGTCCAGAAGCCTTATTGAAGTACGTTTTTCAGAATGGCTAATCCTTTTTCCATTTCATTCTCAGTCAATGAAGCAAATCCCATTCGAATTGCATTTGGAGAGAAATTATCGTTTTTATAAAAATTGCCGTTACTAATCGAAAGTCCTTTTTTAGAAGCTTCATCAGACATTTTTATTAAATCGATATTTTCCTTAAAATTTGCCCAAACTGCCAATCCGCCTTCCGGAATCCTGAAATCTATTTCGTTTTTAAAATCTGCCGACAGAAGTTCACAAAAATGATTCCGGCGTTGTTTGTAGATTTTTAATGATTTTCTGAAATGTCTTTCCATTTCTCCATTTTCAAACATAACGGCAAAAGCTTCTTCGAGAAGAGTATCACCTTGTCTGTCAATCATTTTTCGTAAGGATGCAGTAGCTTCAATAAACGCAGGAGGTCCAACCATAAAACCAATTCGCAAAGCGGGTGCAAAAGTCTTTGAAATCGATCCTATATAAATCACATTCTGATTGTGATCAATACTCGCCAACGGCAAATAAGGTTTGTTATCATAATGAAAATCAAAATCGTAATCGTCTTCTATAACTGCAAAACGATATTCTTTGGCCAGATTCAATAGTTTTAAGCGGCGCTCCATACTCATTGTTACGCCCGTTGGGCAATGGTGATGCGGAATAATATAAACTGCTTTTATCTTTTTGTGTTTCAGAACTTCCTGCAAATAATCAACATCCATTCCGTTATCGTCCACCGGAATCCGTTCTAAATTTGCGCCACGATATTTAAAAGTATCATCGGCAGTTGTAAAACTCGAAACACCAACAGCAATCGTATCATTTGGATTTAGAATTAACTGCGACGCCAGATAAATTCCCATTTGACTGCCTTTTGTAATAATAATATTTTCGGGCGAAACCACTAAACCACGCGTATTAGAGAGATAATTGCAAATCGCAATACGAAGATTTTCAGCCCCCATTGTACTGCCGTATTTCAGGAAATTTTTGCCGTAAAACTTTCGGGATAAACTTCGGTATTCCCGCATCAATTGGTCTATTGGCGCCAAGCGAACATCGGGAAAACCATCATCTATAACTATAGGGTCTTTATGAATAATTTTAGCCGACAAAGCCAATTCTTTCTCAAAGTTATTCGTCCATGAAAAACCTTCCTGAAACTGGCTATTATTGATTTCCGGCAATTTTACTTTTGAAATTATCGGCAATTTCGAAAGTACAAAAACTCCTTTTCGATCTACAGATTCTGCCCAACCTTGGCTTATTAATTCTTCATAAGCCAACTTAACCGTATTTCTATTAATCCCAATTAACTCTGATAAAACACGAGAACTTGGCAACGCATCTGACGGTTTCAGTGTTCCATTAGTAATCAACGAAATAAAAGTATTACACACTTGTATATAAAGTGTGATTGGCGATTGGCGATCGATTTGAATTAAAGATTTATACGGTAACATCTGGGCTGTGGTTTTTGTGCAAATTGGCTCACAAAGTTACCCAACATCTTTTTACTTTTACATAAAAAATTTATCCAAATGAAAAATATAACAATACCACAAGCCGGTTTAATTTTAAGGATCGTTTTAGGAATCACCATGTTATCTGCGGTTGCAGATCGTTTTGGACTTTGGGGCGCGCCCGGAAATCCGGGAGTAGCATGGGGAAACTGGGAAAATTTTATTGCCTATACCCAAACGCTAAACTCTTTTGCAAGTAAATCTCTGGCGGGAATATTAGGCACTTTGGCTACCTTTTTCGAAATTGTATTCGGTATCTTCTTAATCATCGGATTCAAAACCAGAATCGTAGCTTTTGGAACTTCAGGATTAATGCTGCTTTTTGCTTTAAGTATGGCGGTTTCGGTTTCTATAAAAGCTCCGTTTGATTATTCAGTTCTAACAAGTTCTGCTGCAGCATTATTACTTTCTACCATCGAAAGAACTTCTTTTGCATTTGATAATAAGTTTAGGAAAATATAAAAATAAAAGAAGATTAATGACAATAAAAGCTTCCTTTTTGGAAGCTTTTATTGTTGTTATATTTTTAGAATAAATTTAATGCAATTATGGATTTCCATAAAGTAGCTGATAATTTAAGAGTAATCTTTGTTTTACATTGAAAACTCATGTGCTGGAGTAAAATCAGCTAAAATTATTCAAATTTTTATTTTATGTCTGATGATTTAGAAAAGAAAAAAAAAGATGCCGACTTTATTAGCCTTACTGAAACGTGGGAGGTTAGAGACTGGTGCAAAGAACTTGGAGTTACTGAAGACGAATTACGAAAAGCAGTTAAAGCAGTAGGTAATTCAGTAAAAGAGGTAAAAAAATATCTTGGTAAATAATATTACTAACGGTATCAAAAAGAGGCAGTTTAATACTGTCTCTTTTTTTTGTGATATTCTTAAACCAAACATTTCCAATCACCTAAATCCAAAACATGGGAATTTTATAACTTTTTTCTTAAATTATATAAAAATTTATAAAAACTAAATCTGCAAATTACGGGCATTATCGGAGATCTTCTATTCCTGAGTGTGTTTAAGCATAAATTTTAGTCATTTTAAAACACCTTAAGCCTTAATTATTCTCCATATTATTGTTTTTTTTAGTAAATTTTAATAAAGCAAAAAGATTGGAAAAATTAAACATTCAACGATTAAAAAGGAGTTTACAATATCTTGAAAGTAAACAGAGAGACTTAACAAGACAACAGGAAAACGATACCCGAAGTATTGAATCAATGATAAAATATTTAAAGAAAGACATAATCCAGCAGTTTAAACTAACTGATTATGATCTATCCATTAAACACGAAGTTAAGAACACTGAAATTTTCATTAGCAGTGTACAAAAAATTATAGAGATGAACTCTTAAAGTCTCGATTTAAGAATTTGGTCTTTATTATGGTATGCGTATAATTTTTGCCACAAATTACACTAATTTACATCAATTCAATTTCGGATAATTTGTAAAATTGCTTCGCCTGTTTGCTATTTTACTTTTTAAGGATTTTTTAAGCTCCTAAACTTTTCACCAGAAAATATCAATTCGTAAATTAGCCAAAACAAAATTTATCCGAATGACAGTACTTACATTTACCCTGATTATGATTCTTGGTGCTTTTTTAGCAGGTTTTATTGGTTCATTATCAGGTTTAGGTGGCGGAATAATTATTATTCCGCTTCTAACAGTCATTCTTAATGTCGATATTCATTATGCAATTGGTGCCGCTTTGGTTTCTGTAATTGCAACTTCTTCGGGTTCAGCTTCGGCTTATGTAAAAGAAGGAATCACAAATATGCGTTTAGGAATCTTTCTCGAAATTGCTACAACAATTGGAGCCGTTTGCGGAGCGTTACTTTCTACAATTGCACCAACATCCTTTATAGCCATATTATTTGGACTTACTTTAATTTTCTCAGCTATTAATTCTCTTCGAAAAAAAGAAGAGCATATCGTTTTAGAATCAAGTCCGTTAGCCAAAAAACTACGATTAAGCGGAACTTATCCCACACACGATGGTGAAGTAGTAAGTTATGGAACCAAAAACGTCGTTGGAGGTTTTGGTATGATGGGAATCGCCGGAATGATGTCCGGATTATTAGGGATTGGTTCTGGCGCTTTTAAAGTGATTGCAATGGATAATATCATGCGAATTCCGTTTAAAGTTTCTACTACAACCAGTAATTTTATGATGGGTGTTACGGCAATGGCGAGTTCTGTAATCTATATTCAAAAAGGTTATATCGAACCCGGAATTTGTATGCCTGTCGTGATTGGAGTCTTGTTTGGAGCTATGGCCGGAGCCAAAGTATTAGTGCGAACAAATCCTAAAAAACTACGAGTATTTTTTGCCTGCCTGATTTTTGTACTTGCAGTGAATATGATTTATAACGGAATTAATGGAAAAATCTAAGGTTATGCAAAACGAAAAATTTGGAGAAAAAGATTTTCAAACCATCATTGGAAATTTATTGCGCTACGGCGTCTGGACTTCTTTATCTGTGGCTTTTATTGGTGGAATCGTTTATTTATTAGGACACAGCTCAGATATAGAAGACTACTCGGTATTTCATGAAAATGACCGCAATATATTCGAAGTAATTTCGGCTATTTATAAAGGTGCAATTCAGGGAAATGGAGAATCTTTAATTTTTGTTGGAATTATTTTACTCTTTCTAACGCCCGTTTTCCGTGTATTACTTTCTTTATTTTCTTTCCTTTTAGAAAAAGATTACCTGTATGTAATAATCACATTAATCGTTATTTTGATTATTTTGACAAGTGTTTCTTTTGGATTTTCACATTAGATAAAACAGTATTTTTTATTAATTCTCTTTATCGTTTTTGGGTAAAAATGGTATCATAATCCCAAATAGTATATCAGTAAATACTAGTTATTCCTTTACATATGTAAATGCAAGTGTTCTTTTATCATTGTTTTTTTGTCAGATAATTTTAATATCAAAATGACAAAAGATGAAACGATTAATTAGTGAAAGAATAACAATTATAGCAAGCGCTCTGGGAATTCTTTTAAATCTATTTCTAATTCCCATTCAATCCCGAATCTGGAATGGCAGTCAGGATTGTGCAATATCAAATTTCCTGACAACCTTCCTGGCTAAAGATGCATTACTGGACGAACCGGTAAAGTCAACTTTAAACATGCCGCAAGAATATTTTAAATATGGACATTATTTTGTTTTAGTCTATTTTTCTTTACTCATCGCAATTTGGACTAGTAGTTTTATTCGCCAGCAGTGGCTTAAAAATAGTGCAATACTAATTACATCAATTGCTTTAAGCGCCAATGTGTTAATTTATTGGGCAAGTGAATATTTAACCATATATGCCCGTGAAATATTCTTTATTTATATTGAAGTTCCGGCAATTACAATCTTACTTCTCTTATTTACAATAATTGCTTATAAATCAAAAGAACAAGATCATTCAAAATGGAAAAAGTATGTTTACTTACTACCTGTTTTGTTATCGCTTTTATGGACAATTCTCTTCCAATATATCCCGCATGCTCCTATATTGGCACTTCTTATTTGTATTTTGATATTAAGTTTGAATAATCAACAGATGCCTAAAATTGATACAAAACTTAATTGGTATGCTATTATTATACGAATCGCAGCTATTGTATTGATTGTTATTTCTTTTGGAATTTCGATTGGAATCAAATATCAGCCAACTACTATTATTGGGGAAAATCAGGAGATTAAAATTGAAGCATTTTCTAAAAATTCGGGTATCGAATTATATGTTTTTAACACCGGATTTAACCGAATGGCAAAAGCACTTAGTCCTACTTATAAAAAATGGAGACCATGCCCGATTTATTTAATCAAACATCCAAAGTTTGGATATGTTTTATTTGATTCCGGAATATCAGAAAAAGTAGCCCTTGAAGGTCAAAATGGTTTAGGGTTTCCGATGTCTTTTTTATTTGAAAGTAAATCTAAGTTAGAAATGCTGGCTTTTAATCAAATCAAACAACTCGGGATAAAGCCTGAAGATATTAAATATTTGGCTATTTCGCATCTTCATGATGACCATATAGGAACAGTCGATACATTTAAAAATGCAGTATTAATCATGAATAGTAAAGCAAATACCAAAGAAGGAAGTCTTACCAGGTTTACAGCAGCTTCTTCATTTAAAGAAAGTAATTCTTCGCTAGGAAAATCATACGATTTGTTTGGTGATAAAACGATACAATTAATAGAAAAACCAGGTCATACAGATAGTGATTTAATGCTTTTAGTAACTTTAAATCAAGGTCCAGTTTTACTAAGCGGAGATGCTGTAGTACACGATGACTGGCTTAAATCTAATGATGTTGAAAGATTACCAACCCAGCCCGCCAAAGCTGCACAAAACAGAAACAATATTAGAAATTTAGAAACAAAAATGCCCGAATTCATAGTATTTCCTGGTCACGATATGCCAAATATTCCGAAAAACAGAACAGATATTCATATCATTAATCCAGAGTTTTTTAAAACCCGTAATTTAAATATTAAGTAACAAAATTGAAAGCATCATAATTAATCATAATCACTATAAAATCAATTATTGGAAGAATCTTGGCATTTAATTCTATTTTTTGAGGAAAGAGAAAAAAGAAAATTTAATATCTTTACTATATGATAGAAATAGGAATAGACAGTTTTGCTTCGGCAATGTACGGAGACAACAACACTTTGAGCAGTGTTGATGCAATGGAACAATTACTGCAAAGAATTGAGCTGGCAGATCAGGCCGGACTTGACGTTTTTGGAATTGGGGAACATCATAAAAAAGAATTTTTAGATTCGGCTACAGTTGTGATTTTAAGTGCCGCTGCCGCAAAAACAAGTCGCATTCGTTTATCCAGTGCCGTTTCGGTATTAAGTGCAGCTGATCCTGTGCGGGTTTACCAAAGCTTTGCAACACTTGATTTAATTTCGAAAGGAAGAGCAGAAATCGTCGTAGGCCGTGGATCTTCTATTGAAGCTTATCCCCTTTTCGGATTTAATCTGAATGATTACGATGCACTTTTTAAAGAAAAACTAGAACTGTTTCTGCAAATCAGAGACAATGAATTTGTAACATGGTCAGGAAAATTTCGCCCTGCTTTGAATAATCTTCCAATTTATCCAAGAACATTACAGGAAAAATTGCCGGTTTGGCTTGGTGTTGGTGGAACTCCCGAATCTTTTGTCAGAGCCGGAAGTCTTGGTTTACCTTTAATGGTGGCTATTATTGGAGGCCAAACACATCGTTTCCGCCCTTTAATTGATTTGTACCGTGAAGCCGGAAAAGCTGCAGGTTTCAAACCCGAAGAACTTAAAGTTGGAATACATTCACCAGGTTTTGTTGGAACAACCACCGAAAAAGCAATCGAAGAATATTATCCGGGTTATGCTGAACTTTGGACAAAATTAGGACTCGAACGCGGTTGGCCACCCGTTACAAAAGCCAAATTTGACGGACTTATCGACGATCTTGGTGTTCTTATTGTAGGAGGTCCGGAACGTGTTGCCGAGAAAATTTTAAAACACGGCGAAGCACTTGGAGGAATCTCAAGATTTACATTTCAAATGGATAACGCAGGACTTACACACACTCAGTTAATGAATGCGATTGAACTTATAGGTTCAAAAGTGATTCCCTTGATACATAAAGGATAAACATATTTGCCCGCGGATTATACGGATTAAACCGATTTTCGCGGGTTCTTTTTTTAAGAAATCTAGAATGAACTCATTCTAATAACTATCAGGAAGAAAACAAATCAGTAAAAATCTGTTGAATCCGCGTCATTCGTGGGCTAGCATTAAGCGATACACTATGAACAATACAGTTAGAAAAGTAGCCATTGTTGGTTATAATCGAATTCCGTTTGCAAGAGCAAATACAGCTTACGCCGAAGTTGGAAATACAGAAATGATGACTGCTGCCTTAAACGGACTTATCTCTAAATACAAACTCGAAGGTAAATTGTTAGGTGAAGTTGCCGGAGGTGCAGTAATTAAACATACCTATGACAATAATCTGATTAGAGAATGTGTCATGAAAACTTCTCTCGATCCTGCAACTCCAGCCTGTGATTTACAACAAGCTTGTGATACCGGAATTGAAAGTGCCATTTATATTGCCAACAAAATTGCCTTGGGACAAATAGACTCCGGAATTGCCGGAGGTGTTGATTCTATTAGTGATATGCCAATTGCGGTGAGCGAAAAACTCAGAAAGATTTTATTGAATGCCAGGCAGGCAAAATCATTAGGCGAAAAAATTAAGCTATTCCTAAAACTACGCCCGAAAGATTTATCACCATTGGTTCCTAAAAATGAAGAATCACAAACAGGACTTTCGATGGGTGGTCACACTGAAATTACAGCCAAACATTATAAAATTTCCCGTGAAGATCAGGATAACTTCGCGCTCAAAAGTCATTTGAATATGGCAAAAGCCTATGACGAAGGTTTTTTTGATGATATGATTTCTCCGTTTAACGGACTTGAAAAAGACAACAATCTTAGAAGAGACAGCACCATTGAAAAACTGGCAAAATTAAAACCTGCATTTGATAAAGTAAACGGAACGCTTACAGCCGGAAATTCCACTCCGCTTACAGATGGTGCGTCGTGCATACTTCTGGCGAGTGAAGAATGGGCAAAGGAACAAGGTCTTCCAATCTTAGCCTACATTTCTTTTGCTGAAATTGCAGCAATTGAGTACGTCAAAAACCAACAGAACCTTTTGTTAGCGCCATTATTTGCTGCCAGCAGAATGCTTGACAAAGCGGGTTTAACTTTACAGGATTTTGATTATTATGAAATCCACGAAGCTTTTGCCGCACAAGTTTTAGCAACCTTAAAAATCTGGGAAAGTCCGGAACTAAGCGCTCAAATTGGACTAAAAAGACCTCTTGGCGCCATTGACAGAAATAAATTAAATGTAAAAGGAAGCAGTCTTGCCGCAGCTCATCCATTTGCTGCAACAGGCGGAAGAATAATTGGCGTTATGGCAAAATTACTAAACGAAAAAGGTTCGGGAAGAGGACTTATTTCTATTTGCGCTGCCGGCGGACAAGGCGTTACTATGATTATTGAGAAATAATAATTAGGCCTAATTATCTTTGTCAAAGTTTAAAACCTTGACAAAGATTTGACAACTCAGATTCTAATCTGCGACAAACCCGACAGGTTTTGAAAACCTGTCGGGTTCACTACATACGAAAATGTCCAACTCTCGCACTTTTATTTTCCATTTAGAAAGCAAACTCCCGAACTGCAGACAAAGCTTTAGGCAAAGCATTTTCGGCAAAATCAGGAATAGAAGTTCCTTCAACGCGGAAAGTTGTTACATCAGTTATTCCTAAAAAGCCCAAAACCACACGTAAATAAGGTTCTGCAAAATCATAGCTTTTATAAGGTCCATCAGAAAATACAGCGCCGGATGCAATAGACAAATAAACTTTTTTACCGCTTATTAATCCTTTTGGTCCATTCTCATCGTAACTAAAAGTTTTTCCTGCTCTCGCCACCTGATCGATCCATCCTTTTAATAATGCAGGAATTCCAAAATTATAAATAGGAACACCAATTACGATCACATCAGCTTCCAGTAAATCTGTTATGGCATCATCAGAAAGTTTAATAGATTCTAACTGAGCTGTTGTATGTGCTTCTTCAGGAGTATAAAATGCATTAAGCTGCAACTCATTCAAATACGGCAAAGGTGTTTTAGAAAGGTCAAAAGTTTTTACTTCGCTTGCCGGATATTCTTTTGTCAGTTTTTCGAGAACTGCGTTTGATAATTTATTACTAAAGGAAGCATCTCCTTTGATACTTGTTACTATATTCAGAATCTTTTTGCTCATAGAATTACTATTTGTTTTATGATACAAACTTATATACATTTGCTATCTATTTTATAGTACTATCCTCAAGGATAGCGCTATCCTTGAGGATAGTAACACCAGAAACATGAAAACAAAGAGCGAAATAACAAAAGAAATGGGCTGCAATGGTCAACCGGAAGAATGTCTGGCAGCGTTATTACCGGTAAGAGATGCACTGGAAGTTTTAAGCGGCAGATGGAAACTGCCAATTTTAATTGCTTTATCAAACAGACCAAAACGATTTAAGGAAATTTCTAAAGACATAAACGGAATTACAGATAAAATGCTTTCGAAAGAACTTAAAGATCTGGAGATAAACAAACTCGTTACCAGAACGGTGTACGATACTTTTCCGCCAACGGTTGAATATGCAAGAACAGAACACAGCCATACTTTATACAATGTCATTGGAGCTTTGAATGAATGGGGAACTTTACATCGAAAAGAAATCATTGGACATTAAATATTTCCATAAAATCCAAACCCGACAGTCCCGAAGTCCAATATCATTAAGTTAAGGGAAAATCTATAAAATCACTTAACAGTTTAATCAAGAAAGTAATTAGAAAAATCTGTTTTTATCAGCGTTTTCGCTTTAGCGAATCAGTAAAATCAGCGTCTAATTTTGACGCGGATAAAACAGATTTACTTCGTAAAAACGCAGATAAAAACGGATT